>Ga0098059_1000333_pt1 | contig 31681 bp, 30 predicted proteins | sample 20_taG_FD_92580 | JGI IMG/M metagenome (GOLD analysis project Ga0098059, IMG submission 92580) | Marine viral communities from the Subarctic Pacific Ocean - 20_ETSP_OMZ_AT15318 metaG | ecosystem: Environmental > Aquatic > Marine > Oceanic | place: Subarctic Pacific Ocean | collected 2015-01-19
ACTGAGCTCGTTCAACACCTTCTTCGCGCACAACTGATTCAAGAGCTTGTAACCACTCTTGTGTTTCTAGCGCGTCTACGTCAATTTTATTGACTTCAGACATATGGAGGTTTCCTTATGTTTAAAATACTAATTTTATGTATTGAATACTTCGCTGTTAAATCAAGTTAACAGTAAATGTACTTGCTTAATTTTGTTTGGTGCGTCTTAAACTACGTTCAATTCGCGAATGCTCTTTACCCGCTTCAAGCAATGCTTCTTCAATATAGGCTAAATGCGCATTACTCGCTAAGCGAGCTTGTTCAGGATTACCGTCAATCACTGCATCCATTAATAAGCGTCTATGCTCAGCTAATTGGCTGCTTATATCTGACTTTTTAAGTAACACCGTTAAATTTTGTAAAACATTCTGCTCAAGTAAGCTTTGCATCCCTCTTACTAAATGCAGTAACACTACGTTATGAGACGCCTCAGCGATGCAAAAATGAAAGTCATTAATCGCTTTGGCTTTTTGCTTTAATTCATCTTTAGCTAATGCAATCTGATCAAAGCTCTGTTTTACTTTTGCAAAATCGTTACTTGTTCCGCGAAGTGCTGCGTAATAAGCCGCAATTCCCTCTAGCGCATGACGAAATTCTAATAAATCAAATTGCGATTCGGGGTGTTTACTGATCAAATCAAACAACGGATCAGTCAGCCCCTCTTCCAATTGATTTTTTACATACGTTCCACCACCTTGACGACGGGTTACAAGCCCTTTTGCCTCAAGCTTTTGAATGGCTTCACGCAACGACGGACGCGACACTTCAAATTGCTTAGCGAGTTCACGCTCCGGTGGTAACTTTTCTCCTGGTGCTAACGACCCCTCAAGAATCATGTTCTCAAGTTGTTGTAAAATAACATCAGATAATTTTGCCGCTTTAATTTTTAAAGACATCAATCAACGTCCGCGTTGTATAAGTGCTAGCAGCCCATTAAATAAGGCTTTTAACTGAATGACCTGACCAAAAGGTAAATTGGTCATACCAAATTTTGCCATACGTTATCAAAAACCGTAATTACTGTCAATTTACAGCAGTTTTAAAGCCCTAAGGCCAGCGTAACGTAATTTAAACAAAGTTCAAATAATACACAGATCACAGAGGGTAAAGAAAGGTTAATAAGATGAAAAATAAATGGTCAGACCAGCTAACTTTGATTTTCGGGGTTCGGGGTTCGGGGTTCGGGGTTCGCAATAGGATAAAATGTAGAGTAATTTGCAAACATGTTTTTACATTGTAGGCGGGAGTTTACCTCGCGCATGTTTAGGTTAAAGGTTTTAAGCCCGCAACTCGAAGCCCGTCACAAAAAAGTAAAATGCGCGGCATAAAGCCCCGCCTACGATTAACCCAACACTATGCTTAGCTTAATCTCTGCCTAGAACCTAAAACTCTAGGCACCAAATATATTTATTTTTTAACCACAGAGGGCACAGAGGCGCTTCGCGCTACACAGAGGGTACAACCATTCATTGTCACTACCTCGGTGTACTCTAAATTCTCTGTGGTAAATAAATCACTTAGATCTCTTTACATAAAGAGGAGACAATGAGAAGCCAAAGTGGAATAACTCCTAATCCTAGAACCTTTATTTTCTAATACCTGTCTTTACCTCTAAAGCGCAGCGCCTCTTAACCTCTTTGTGAATAAATCACTTAGATCTTTTTACACAAAGAGGAGACAATGAGAGTAAATGAGAAGCCAAAGTGAATTAAACCCTAGAACCTAAAGCCTAATCCCTAACCACTGCTTTTTAACTTAAACCACCAAATAAAGTCATTAAAGCAATCAATACTAAGTAGAAAAGTACATTTCGCTTAACCAGTTTGATCATACAGGTGGCTTCAAAGGTGCAACCATAATAGCGCTCTTCAACTTGCTCGGCGGCCAATGCAGTATAAGTAACCACCTTGCGATTAGGGCTTGAAAAGTCAAACACGTAATGAAGCCAACAGCTAGTTCCTTTATTAAAGTTACCAATCACTAGATAGCCAAAACTGGTAATACGCGCAGGGAGCCAATCAAGCCAAAATAGTAAACGATGGAGGAGTTTAAAATGCTTAGCAATGACTTCATCACGGTTATCACTCACTAAGTCGGCAAAGGTACGTACTAATGCATAAAAAACAGCTCCGGCAACACCCAACACCACAAACCAAAATATAACCGCACAATAAAATCGAAAGTTAACCCAAGCCAGCGTTTGCCCTAAGGTTTCGCCGCCTTGTTGCTCTTGGGTGCGTTTTTGCCCTAATTGCAAAGCATACAAAGACGCAGCGGTTTGATCCCCTCGGGTCAGTGCATTTAAATACGACTTATACAAAGCGCGTTGCTTAGCACAACCAAAACAAACGAGTAACACCGCCACATTAAAAACAAGCTGCCAAAGTGCAAAGTCAGATAAAAAATACACACACCCTACGGCAATCACAGGCAGTAATAACCAAATTAAAAACCCTGTTGCAGTGCCAAATAAACCTTTATTGGTCAATAAATTAACAGAGCGAGTTAAGTAGCCATTAGCGTAATAACTCATTTGCCAATGCGCAGAGCGAGCACCTAAACGCTCAAGTATCAGTGCAATTATTATTGAAACCAAAATCATGTTGTTACTCGCTTAATTTAGGGTCTGTTGACCTTTGCGGATTATAATTTGTTCAAACTAGGGGCGATTTAATCGCGGCGCGAGGTTTGTAACCTAGTGGGCTAAGTCAAAACCGAGCAACAAAGAGTAAATCGTCCCTAGGCAGAACCCGAAGGGCAGCGCCTGTTTGGTATTGATGCTACGTTATCGCCTATTTATGGGGAATAACCACACCACATAGGCGCTGCCTTGCCTAAATACCAAACAGACTGCTGCAAATTTAACCTTGAAAGGTCAACAGACCCTAGTTATTTAATTAGGTTAAAAAACTTACGCCAGTTAAAACTCGCTCCAGGGTCGGTTTTTCGCCCAGGGGCTATATCGCAATGCCCAACTATATTACTGGCTGTTATTTTTGGATAGCGCTGCATAATAGCCTGCGTCAATGCTGCTAAACTTTGATATTGCGCATCGGTATAGTTAGTTGTATCTGTGCCTTCAAGCTCTATACCTATACTAAAATCATTACAATTTTGTTGCCCAGCAAAGCAAGAGCGCCCCGCATGCCATGCACGTTTTTCAAAAGGCACATACTGTATAACTTCGCCGCAGCGCTTAATAAAACAATGCGCTGACACCTTAATCCCTGCTAAATCAGTAAAGCTAGGGTGCGCATTACAATCAATACACCCCATAAATAAATCATCAACGTGCGGAGTGTTAAACTGCCCTGCGGGCAATGAAATATTATGAATAACCAACAGCGAAATATCGCACTGAGCAGGTCGCTCGTCAAAATGGCTACACGCCCGCTGGTTAATATTATTTATAACGCCTAAAGAATCTATTTTCATACTATTTATTTAAAACTTATGTAGCCCGCTGCCCATAGCCCGTTTCCCGTAGTTCGCAGCGCTCAGGTTAATCAACCAAAATTGATGTATATCAAGATGCTAATAGATTTAACCCTATAAAGATAGCGTAATACTAAACGATAAAATATGATCAACGTGTAAATTAAGCGCTGGCTGATTAGTTTAGTTGTTAGCTGCTTCTAATTAGTAATTAAACAGAGTAAAATTTAGTTAATTTATTATCTATTATGAGCTTTTTCATGTCTATTTCGCATACCCTAATTAGTCAACTTGTTACCTTAGCACTTGATGAAGATCTAAATTACCAAAGCGCTGAACAAGGCGATATTACCGCACAGCTTATTCCTCAAGCAGAGCAAGCCCATGCGAAAGTGATCACCCGTGAAGACTGCATCTTTTGTGGTAAAGACCTAATCATTGAAGTGTTCAAACAAGTCGACCCAAGCGTGGTTGTAAATATATGTGTGAACGATGGCGACTTTGTCAGTGCCAATAGCACTTTATTTACCGCATCAGGTTCTGCTCGCGCTATTTTAACAGCCGAGCGCACCGCACTTAACTTTGTACAAACGCTTTCTGGTACGGCCACAACTACAGCGCACTATGTAAAAGAGTTAAGTGGCACTAGCACGCAACTACTCGATACCCGTAAAACCATTCCAGGGCTTAGAGCGCTGCAAAAGTATGCAGTTAAATGTGGCGGCGGTGCAAACCACCGAATTGGTTTGTTTGATGCGTTTTTAATTAAAGAAAACCACATAGCAGCCTGTGGAGGAATTAATAACGCGGTTACTCAAGCTAAGCTAAATCATGCCGATAAACCTATAGAGGTTGAAGTTGAATCGTTTGATGAGCTAGAGCTAGCCATTAACGCAGGTGCCGACATTATTATGTTAGATAATTTTAATCCTGAGCAAATACGCCAAGCAGTTAGCATTACAAATAAGCGCGCAAAACTTGAAGTGTCGGGCAATATGACCCTAGAAACACTAAAAGCATACTCGCAAGCAGGCGTAGACTTTATCTCAAGTGGTGCGCTTACAAAAAATTTACAATCAATCGATTTATCGATGCGATTTGAGTAAATAATGTAAAAACTATTTATAGTTTCTTGCGCTAATTGATTGACAGCTTTTAAAAAAGGGCATTAAATAATCCAAAAGGACTATTTGTAACAAGTTATTAAATTAATGCGTTTTTTATAAAGTTTTTACATACAAAAGCGCAATAAACAGTGTTAGACTCATTCATATTGACTAGTTTTAAATATTTAATTAGTTAAAAAGAGTGAAAAAGCATTTATAAGGGACAGAGTAAAAATAAGCGATAGGGTTTATTTTTATAATTAGCTTGTAACTTACGCGGGTTATAACTAACTTTTAATAGTTAGGTTTATGCTCAAGTAAGGGACAAATTAACGAATAACCGCCATAAAGTGCGTGTCTTCGCGGAAAAATTTTTACCGCTTAAACACAGCACTAAATTTGGCAAAATGATTTTATTTTTGTAGTAACAGGTTAAGTGAACAACATAAGTTACAGTTTAAAAACTTATACCCGTTTGGCTTACCACAACATTATCCTTTAGGAGAGGAAACATGCAAACAATGACACAACAAAACCAAAAGGGTTTCACCCTAATTGAATTAATGATTGTAGTAGCAATCATCGGTATTTTAGCAGCAGTTGCATTGCCTGCTTACTCTAACTACCAAGCAAGTGCAAAGTTAACAGCTGGTTTAGCTGAAATATCAGCGGGTAAAACAGGTTTTGAGGTTGCTGCAAATTCAGGAACAACACCTACGATAGCAGAAGCAGGCCTTCAAGCTAAAACTGCAAACTGTGATATCACGGTTACAAGTACGACTATAGTTTGTGCGGTTATTAACGCTCCAACTCAAATAGGTACTGCGGCTAAAATGACGTGGACTCGAACATCTACAGGCGCTTGGACATGCGCTACAACAGGTATAACAGCTGCAAATAAAGACTTAGCTCCAAAGAGCTGCCCGCAAGCTTAACCTTGAATATTACTTAAAAAAACGCTCATTAGAGCGTTTTTTTTTACATAAGAATCTCTCTTTTGCAATATACTGACTTATGATTCAAGTTGTAGCAATATAGGTAAATCACTCATGGCAAAAAAGCAGCAAGAAAAAGGCCTTGATACCTTTCAATGGGTAGGTGTAAGCGCTCGAGGTAAGAAGCTTGAGGGCGAGCTTACGGGATCTAGCATTGCACTAGTCAAAGCAAAATTACGCAAGCAAGGCATTACCCCCTCTAAAGTAAAGCGTAAAGCCAAGCCCATATTTGGTATAAAAAGCGTACAAAAAATCACCCCAAAAGATATTGCTTTAGTGACAAGGCAGATAGCCACTATGCTGATGGCGGGTGTACCACTAATTCAGTCAATTGAAATGATAGGCTCAGGCTCCACTAATAAAAGCGTGAGTAAGCTTATGAGTGCTATTGGCGATGAAGTCAAAGCAGGGTTGCCGCTTTCTAACGTACTTAGAAAATACCCTCGCTATTTTGATGAATTATATTGCGATTTAGTGGCCTCTGGTGAGCAATCTGGTGCACTGGATAAAATATTTGACCGCGTTGCGCTATATAAAGAAAAGTCAGAGGCGCTGAAATCAAAAATTAAAAAAGCCATGTTTTATCCAATATCAGTTTTAGTGGTTGCAGGTATTGTAACTTCTATCTTGCTGATATTTGTGGTACCGCAATTTCAGGAGATTTTCAATGGCTTTGGTGCAGAGCTGCCTGCCTTTACCTTATTTGTAATCGCCATTTCCGAGTTCATGCAATCTTATTGGTGGATGATAGTATTAGCTGTGATGGTATTTGGTTACGTATTTAAAGAAGCAAAACTTAGAAGCTTAGCGCTCAGGGATGCGACAGACCGCGCCATACTTAAACTGCCTGTTGTCGGCATGATTTTAAATAAGGCCGCCGTGGCGCGTTATGCACGTACCCTATCGACCACCTTTGCAGCCGGTGTACCGCTGGTAGATGCGCTTGATTCCGCAGCCGGTGCCTCAGGAAACGCAGTTTACCGTTATGCTATTTTAGAAATAAAAGCCGAGGTAAGCTCTGGTAACCAAATGAATTGGGCGATGCGCAACTCTAAAATATTCCCTGATATGGTGGTACAAATGGTCGCCATTGGTGAAGAGTCAGGATCGCTTGATGGCATGCTGGCTAAAGTTGCCACTATCTACGAGCAAGAAGTAGATGACGCCGTAGATGGCCTATCGAGCTTACTTGAGCCGTTAATAATGGCGGTGCTTGGTGTATTAGTGGGTGGCTTAATTGTGGCCATGTACTTACCTATTTTCCAACTAGGTTCAGTTATTTAGCTTCGAGCTTCGAGTTTCTAGGCCCGTTACCCGAAGCCCGTTGCCCGCAACTAAAGTGCGCGGCATAAAGCCCCGCCTACAGAACAATTAAAACGCGGTGGTTCCCCGCAACTCGTCGCCCGTTGCCCGAACCTCAAACCTAACACCTTGAACCTCGAACCTAATTTTGCACTTATATAAAACCACTGTATTATCAACACAGAATTTAGTTTTAGGTAAAATAAATGCAAAGTCTTTTTATTGATATCACCGCCGCGATGCAAAACCATTTATGGTTTTACTTAACCACTATTGGACTGGTGAGTTTATGTATCGGTAGCTTTTTAAATGTAGTGATATATCGCTTGCCACTAATGATGCAAAAAGAATGGCAAACTGAATGCCGCTTATTACTAGCCGATGAACTAACCAGCCCAAAGGCTAAACAGGCCACTGAACACACTACTGACACGTTTAATTTAGTTAAACCCAACTCATGTTGCCCAAAGTGCAAAGCAGCCATTAAGCCATGGCAAAACATCCCTATATTTAGTTGGGTATTTTTAAAAGGTAAATGTGCAACCTGTGATAACCCAATTTCAGTGCGTTACCCAATCGTTGAAGCCATTACCGCTATTTTAAGTCTAGTTGTTGCGTACGCTTTTGGCGCTACAGAGCAGGCTTTATTGTACATTGTAGTTACTTGGGCGTTGGTAGCACTGACTTTTATTGATATTGATCACATGCTACTGCCGGACCAGCTTACTTTGCCACTTTTATGGTTAGCACTAATAGCCTCTGTTATGGGTTATACCATTGCCCCTAGCGATGCCATTATTGGCGCAGCATGTGGCTATTTAAGCTTGTGGAGTGTGTTTTGGTTGTTTAAATTAATAACCGGCAAAGAAGGCATGGGCTATGGCGACTTTAAATTACTTGCCGTATTTGGAGCCATACTGGGTTGGCAATCGTTATTGACCATTATTTTGCTCTCAAGCGTAGTTGGCGCTGTAATTGGCATTGCTCTACTTAGTATTCAAGGTAAAGACAAAGCAACCCCCATTCCTTTTGGTCCTTACTTAGCAATAGCCGGTTGGTTCACTATGCTATGGGGCACGCAACTGCAAAACAGCTATTTTAATTTTATTGGCTACTAACTATGAGCAATACACAACATCATAAAAATAACTGGGTATTGGGACTAACCGGCGGGATTGGCTGTGGTAAAACCGCGGTTAGCGATCTGTTGGCAGAACTAGGCATTACTATTGTTGATGCAGATATAGTGGCTCGCCAAGTAGTTGAACCTGGCACTGATGGCCTAAAAGCGATTATTGCGCATTTTGGCAATGATATACTCGATGAACATGGCGCATTAAACCGTGGCGAACTACGATCGCGTATTTTTAGTAACCCTGAGCAAAAAACATGGCTCAATGCGCTGTTGCACCCTTTAATACGCACTAAACTGCTCACTGACTTAAAAAACGCGCAAAGCGACTATGTGGTTTTAGTTGCCCCGTTATTATTTGAAAATGGGCTTGATGGCTACTGTCATCGTACTTTGCTAATAGATGTTCCCAAAGAGGTGCAAATTGCACGTACTACACAGCGCGACAATATAAGCATTGAACAGGCCGAGCAAATTATTGACGCACAAATGTCTCGAGAGCATAAACAACAAAAAGCGGATGATATTTTAAATAATAACCGCGACCTAAGCGATGTAAAACAAGACTTACTTAAACTGCATAATTATTATTTACAGCAAGCTAAGTCTACAATATAAATAAATTAACCCAATCGCAGCGCCATAAACTGATATTTTTATCAGTAAATTGTCTGCTGCATTGGTACGATTAATGTATTCCTTTCTTTTTTTCTGATAAATTGCTGACTAAAGAAGGATTAAATCAGGTACGCAATGAATATTAACTCACCGTTATTAAGAAAATTTATTACCCTCGGCCGGGTTGATACTGATACCGTAAAAACACGGCAGCAAGATTTTGCGTCAACTGCAGAGCTTATCTCTAAATGTGGAAAAATAGACAGTAAAGATTTAGCTGAGCAATGCATTGATTTATTTAGAGTGCCTTTTTTTGATTTAAAAGATTTTAATGTTGCACAAATATCAGCTGAGCTGGTTAAAGAAAAACTGATCCGCAAACACCATATTTTGCCTTTGGTACAAAAAGGCAGAAAAGTGTATATTGCCGCCTCAGATCCTACCGATTATGGTGCCTTCGAAAACTTTGAATTTAGCACGGGTTTATCGTGCGAAGTAGTTGTGGTTGACTACGTCCAGCTTGACCATAAAATTGAGCAATTACTCGATGCCTCTGGCAGTTTAAATTTAAGTGAAGACGAATTTAAAGAGTTTGCTGAACTCGATTCTGAGCAGCACAAAGAACACACTCCTAAAGACGATGACAAAGACGACGCCCCAATAATTGTCTACATTAATAAAATTTTAATGGATGCAATAAAAAAAGGCGCCTCAGATTTACACTTTGAACCTTATGAACACAAATACCGTATTCGCTTTCGTATTGATGGTATTTTGCACGAAGTAGCCAGCCCGCCAAATACATTGGCCAGTAAGCTATCGGCGCGAATAAAAGTAATGTCGCGACTGGATATTGCAGAAAAGCGTAAACCACAAGATGGCCGTATTAAGCTTAAGGTAACAGAGCGTAAAAGTATTGATTTTCGTGTTAGTACCATGCCAACTTTGTGGGGCGAAAAAATTGTAATGCGTATTCTTGATTCATCCAGTGCCATGTTAGGTATAGATGTATTAGGCTATGAACCCGAGCAGAAAAAACTATATCTCGATGCACTTGAGCAACCGCAAGGAATGATTTTGGTTACCGGCCCAACCGGTTCAGGTAAAACGGTTTCTTTGTATACGGGCTTAAATATACTCAATCAGCCGGAGCGGAATATTAGTACCGCCGAAGATCCGGTAGAAATTAACCTCGAAGGGGTTAACCAAGTACAAATAAATATTAAAGCCGATATGACCTTTGCCAATGCATTACGGGCGTTTTTACGTCAAGATCCCGATGTGGTGATGGTGGGTGAAATACGTGATTTAGAAACTGCAGAAATATCAATTAAAGCGGCGCAAACAGGTCACTTGGTACTGTCAACACTGCATACCAACTCAGCGCCAGAAACGATTACTCGTTTGTTAAATATGGGTGTACCCGCGTATAATGTGGCCAGTTCTATTAGTTTAATTATAGCTCAGCGTTTAGCCCGAAGATTATGCTCTAAATGTAAAACACCAGAGCAGTTACCTCGCGAAGAGCTTATACGCCAAGGCTTTAGTGAACAACAAATTCAAGACATGGTTTTATACGCACCTAAAGGCTGTGAAAACTGTACCGATGGCTACAAAGGCCGTGTTGGTATTTACGAAGTAATGAAAATTACGCCTGAAATAGCGCAAATTATAATGCGCGGCGGTAACTCATTAGAAATTGCTGAGGTATCACTTAAAGCAGGATATAACAATTTGCGTTTATCGGGTATTCGTAAAGCCGCAGAGGGTGTGACCTCACTTGCTGAGGTTAATCGTGTCACTAGTTTTTAAATAGAAAGCTTAGCTGTTTATTATAAATTGAGTCGCAAAGCCTATATTAATGTGAGAGTAAATTATGCCAACAGTGGTTAACTGCCCAACCTGTAAAGCAAAAGTAGAATGGTCAGAACAAAGTCCGAATCGCCCTTTTTGTTCAAAACGTTGCCAACTTATTGATTTAGGTGAATGGTCGTTTGAAAATAATAAAATTTCAGCACCCATCACTTCTGCAGATGAATTCAGCCAAGACATGATTGAAGACATTGAAGCAATGATGGCAAAAAACGAAGATGACTTTTTTAAGTGATTTTTAATGGTTCGAGGTTCGAGGTTCGAGGTTCGAGGTTCGAGAAATTTAAAAACCTTGCAGTTAACATAGCAAGGTTTTTTATACCTGTAGCAGCGGTTTACCCCGCGTCAGTATTAGGTTTTAGGTCATTTATCTACCACAGAGGCGCAGAGCACACAGAGAAAGTGACAATAAATGATCTTCTCTCTGTGGAGCGCAAAGCGCCTCTGCTCCCTCTGTGGTTCAAAATATTCTGTAGATACAAGGCGGGGCTTCGGGTTGCGGACCTCGCACCTCGCCCTATTACCTGCGGCGCTGCTGTATTTTAGCTAACTTTTCTTTTTGCTCAGCGTTAAGCAGTTGCATTACCTGATGCTGGGTTTTCAATTTAATTAATCCCAATTGCTGCTTCTTATCTTGGCGTGCGGTTAATAACTCTTTCGCTGCATTTTCGTCAAAGTTTGGCGCTGACAATAACGCATCCATTTGCGCTTTATAAGCTTGGCGCTGTGCCTTACGCGCGTCTTTATTTTGGCTTCTTAGTGCTTTAATTTGCGTTTTTTGCGCTGTAAAAATCGCTTTTAGTTGTGTTTGTTGATCCTCAGTAAGCGCCAGTTTATCTGCTGCTCGCTCAGAGAGTAAAAAGCGTGCTTGAGAGTGGCCTTGTTTATGGCCATCACCTTTTGCAAGTGCGCTGCCCGCACTGAGCGTTGCTGCTGTTAAGCCACAAATAAGTACTAATTTTGATAGCGTGTTTATCTTAGTCATAATCATCACCTTAATATTGAGTTGGTTGTTGGCTGCTAGCCAGTGTGTTCACTATAACCGGCTCAATGCAAAGTAACGCAAAGCAGTGTAAAGGTTATGTAAAGATTCACTTTTGGTGTATTTAACGCGTAAAATAAAAACCATAAAACAGCGCGTAAGGCTTAATGTATGAAACTATTAATGATTGATGATGACACAGGTTTATGTGAGCTATTAAGCGAGTATTTGAGCGCACAAGGCTTTAGCATACAAACCGCACATGATGGCCAACAAGGCTTAGAGCTTGCCTTACAAAACGATTACGCGCTTATATTACTTGATGTTATGTTGCCCTCTATAGATGGCTTTGAAGTACTCAAACAACTCAGACAAAGTAAATTAACGCCGGTGATTATGTTGACCGCTAAAGGTGAAGACTTTGACCGTATTTTTGGTTTAGAGCTCGGCGCTGATGACTATATTCCAAAACCGTTTAACCACCGCGAACTCCTTGCCCGAGTAAAAGCTATTACTCGCCGTATTGAACACATTAATAGTGTAAGCAATAACAATAATAAAAAGCTCTCTTTAAACGGTATTACTATTAACTTTGCCGCGCGTGAAGCCAGTGTAAATAACACCACACTCACGCTTACGGGTACCGAATACGAAATATTGGCTTTATTAGTAAAACACGCCCCTGATGTTATAAGCAAAGAGCAAATAAGCGAAGAGGTACTAGGACGGCGTTTAGCGTCATTTGATCGCTCTATTGATATGCATGTGAGTAATATTCGAAAAAAAATAGCTGAGCATATCGCGGGGGAAAAAATTAAAACTATTCGAGGGACGGGTTATGTCTTTATCCAAGGAGAGTAAAGTAACGCGTTTTAGCTGGTTAAGACACCCTCGACATTATTTGTTTTTTAAAGTCTTTGCTTGGTTTTGGCTAACGATCATTGGCACTTTTACTGCGCTATTTTTCTTAAGTAATATTTCGCTGATCAATGCTATTAGCCATGACCCCCTAAAAGGGCCCATGCAAAAAAATCTAGAACACTTGGCTCGAGGTATCGAGCGCAGCGCACATAAACACAAGCGCTCTATTCATGACATTATTACTCACCCGCGTTTGAGTAAACGCAAGTTACTTTATTTAAATTCACTAAGTAGCGATGAGTTTTTGATCAGTAAAAAAGTTGAGAATAATATTGATTTTAGCTTACTGAACTTTAGTGAAGGCATGCCACCTCAAATTATTTTTACTGAATATTACCAAGCTTTTGGCCCTGTGCGCATTCGAGTACCTGAAGGCGAATTTGCGTTATATGAAATCGATATAAATCAACAGCGACCGCTCTTTATTCGCTTAAGATTGTTGCCGGTTTGGTTAAAAATTTCTATCGCCATTATCGCCTCACTTACATTAAGCTTTTTATTTAGTCGTAACTTAATTGCCCCTATAAATAGCTTAAAACAAGCTGCAATTAGGCTCTCAAATGGCGATTTAAGTGCGCGCGCGGCAATAAATAGTCAACGAAAAGATGAGCTTGGAGTTTTAGGACGCGATTTTAACCGTATGGCTGATCAATTAGAGCAACTACTTAGCGCTCAAAAGCGTTTACTTGCCGATATATCCCATGAATTGCGCTCCCCACTAACACGCTTAAAAATGGCCACAGGGTTGGCGCAAATGCAAGCGAGTGAGGCCAGCCAATCGTATTTATTGCGTATTGAAAAAGAAGCAAATCAACTTGATAAAATGATAGCCGATGTATTGCAGGTATCGCGCTTAGAAGCCAATAGCCAACCTTTATCACTGCAAGCGCAGTCGTTACAAGTTATTGTTGACCATGTGATTAACGATGCTCAGTTTGAAGCAAAACAGCACAATAAAACGCTGCATATTCAAGGTGATGCTGAGGTAAATATAGAGTGCGACGAAATGCTGATTGCCAGTGCTCTAGAAAATATTTTACGTAATGCAATTAAATACGCACAACATACTATTAGCATCACCTTAAAACACAGTGATATCATCACTATACAAATATGTGATGACGGCCCTGGCGTTCCCGCAGCGCAACTTGATAAACTATGTGAGCCATTTTTTAGGCAATCAGACGCCCGCGACCGAGTCAGCGGCGGCACTGGGCTGGGTTTAGCCATTGCAAAAAATGCGGTGATTGCCCACGGCGGAAATTTAGCTTTATCAAATAAGGACGCTGGCGGGTTATGCGTTGAGATAAGCTTACCAATACAAAAGAGAGACCATGTTTTATAGCAATGAAAGCGAGCTTGAAAATAACCTGCCTGCCATTAATGAGTTTTATACTAATACACTCAAAAAAGCCTATTTAAGCACGGCTGCCGGTAAATTATTTTATGCTTACGCTAAGCCTAAACAGGCTCACACTGCCATTGTTATTAGTTCTGGGCGCATTGAAGGACTCGATAAATACAAAGAGCTGCTTTGGGAGCTTTATTGTAATAATTTTGCTGTTTTTATTGTTGATCACCAAGGCCAAGGACGCTCTTATCGGTTATTAAAAAACCCCCATAAAGGCTATGTCAAACAATTTGAAGATTACAGTTACGATCTCAATCAATTCAATCTTGAGGTGGTAAAGCAGCATTGGCAAGGTAAAAAACTACTGCTTAGCCATTCAATGGGCGGCGCTATTGCGTTTGATTACTTAGCACGTTACTCACATGACTTTAGTGGGGCGTTTTTATCTGCGCCCATGTTTGATATTCATACTAAAGGAATACCAAAACCCGTAGCACAGTTTATCGCTGCCAGTGCGTCATTATTAGGGTTCTCAGGGTGTTATGCGTTAGGACAAAGCGATTATACACCTGAAGAGTTTGCGCTTAACACTTTAACCAGTAGCCAAATACGCTATGATCAATTTAGGGCAACTTATCAGCAAACGCCACTATTACAATTAGGCGGTGTTACCTATGGCTGGCTGCATACTGTTTTTTCATTTATTAAAGCGCTCGATAAACTATCCATAACAACCCCGTTATTTATAGCCAGCGCAGAAAATGACGAAGTGGTTGATAACCAAGCCCAGCATAAGCTTGCAAGCCGACATAAAAACACCCTAATAAAGCAGTTTAAAGGGGCTAAGCACGAGCTGTTTTTTGAGCGGGACGAAATTCGCCAACCATTGCTAACAAGCCTTTATAAATTTTGTGATTCAATAGGTTAACTACTAAGCGACAGCGGATCTAGGTGAATCAAAATATCAACTTCAGATTCAAATTGCTGAGTGATCATCAGCTCCACTTCATCTGCCACTTTATGGGCACGAATAAGCGGTAAATTGTCATCAAGCTCTAAATGCAGTTGAATAAACTTAACTTTACCGCCCTGTCGAGTGCGAATACCGTGAACGCCATAAACATCATTATGGTTACGCGCTATTTCAAAAATACTTTGCTTTTCTTCATCGGGTAGCTCTTTGTCCATTAAATGCGAGGCACTTTCGGTTGCTATATCCCAACTGTTATACAACAAATAACCTGCCACACCGATAGCAAACAATGGGTCGGCATACAGTACGCCATAGTAGGCGAGTAAAATAGCAAGCAATACCGCCGCATTTAAAATTAAATCGCCCTTGTAGTGAACGGAGTCGGCTTTGATGGCGATTGATTCTGTGTGCTTCACGACTTTATTTTGCACAAATACAATTACCAAGGTACAAGCAATGGCAAAAATACTCACCCATACACCTAATAATGAGTGCGAAAGCTCTACTGGGTTTATTAATCGCTCGATACCGTGAAACATTAATAAACAGCCCGATCCCGCAATAAATGCAGCTTGGCCTAACCCTGCAAGCGCCTCCGCTTTACCGTGACCAAACCGGTGGTCATCATCCGCAGGACGCAGTGCATACGATAAAACTAAAAAGCTCATTAGCGTCGCGGTAATATCCATTAATGAATCAGTGAGTGAGCCAAGCATCGACGCCGAACCCGACGCCAGCCAAGCCCATGCTTTGGTCGCAATCATTAGGCTCACCATGACCATGGTCACTATGCTTGAAGCTTTGACCCAAAATTCATAACTGCGATTATGCACGTATCTGTCCAAGTGTAAGATGTATTTAATGTTTGTAGTATATCATTTTTTATTCATTGTTCGTGTATACTGAGTCAGTCAAATTAAAGATTTTATAGGGCTTATTGTGCTGGATATTGTTTTATACCAACCTGAAATTCCGCCTAACACCGGGAATATCATTCGTTTATGTGCCAATACTGGCTATTCATTGCATTTAATTGAACCGTTAGGGTTTGAGTGGGATGACAAACGTGTAAAACGCGCTGGACTTGACTATCACGAATTTAGCCATGTACAACGCCATGCCTCATTTGATGCTTACTTAGAAAAGTGCCAACCTAAAAAGGTGTATGCTTGCACCACTAAAGGTAGCCAATTTCATCACCAAGCACAGTATGAAGCGGGTGATTGCTTAGTATTCGGACCAGAAACCCGAGGCTTACCTGATGACATGATTCAAGCACTGCCAAACGAGCAACGCGTGCGTATACCTATGCAAGCCGATAGTCGCAGTATGAATCTGTCTAATGCAGTAGCTGTGTTTGTGTATGAATCTTGGCGCCAGCTTGGCTTTGTAAACGCGCAGTAATTATTTACCAATAATAAAAAACCGACATTATGTCGGTTTTTTAATTTTTAAAGAATAGTGAAGCATTTATTCTGACTTTTGTTCACGACCTAATAACGCCATAGCAGCTGCTTTCATGTCTTTATTTTCATAGAGTACTTTGTATATTTGCTCGGTAATTGGCATTTCCACACCAGCGCGTTGAGCTAGTAAGTACACTTCTTTGGTATTTCTAAAGCCTTCAACCACTTGGCCAATTGATGCAATGGCATCATCAACACTCTCACCTTTACCTAAGGCTAAACCAAAACGGCGGTTGCGCGATTGGTTATCGGTACAGGTCAGAATTAGATCACCTAACCCGGCCATACCCATAAAGGTTTCAGGTTTTGCACCCAGTGCACACCCTAAACGCGACAACTCTGCTAAACCACGAGTAATAAGCGCGGTACGAGCATTTGCACCAAACCCCACTCCATCAGAAATTCCCGCACCAATGGCAATCACGTTTTTAACCGCACCACCTAGCTGTATACCAATAAAATCATCATTGTTATACACCCTAAACGAGCGCCCGCAATGCAATAAATCGGCTATTTGTTTAGCAAATGCCGATGATGTTGATGACACCGAAATTGCAGTTGGTGATCCCATCGCCATTTCTTTGGCAAAGGTTGGCCCAGAAAGCACCGCTAATGGCACCTCTTCACCTAGCTCTTGCACTGCTACTTCTTGTAACAAACGCCCAGTATTTGGCTCTAGTCCTTTGGTGGCCCATGCTATTTTTGCATTTGGGCGCAAAGCAGGTTTGATTTGCTTTAATGTGTCAGCAAATGCGTGGCTTGGCACAACAACCAAAACAATATCGCTACTTTGCGTTGCACGCTGTAAATCTGCTTCAAGGATTAAGGTGTCAGGAAAAGGAATATCAGGTAAGTAACGTTGATTTTTTCGCTCAGCTGCAAGCGTCGCAACGTCTTGGCTATTGCGTCCCCATAAAGTCACTTTGTGACCATTTCGGGCTAAACAAATAGCAAGGGCGGTGCCATACGACCCCGCCCCTAAAACAGTAACAGCTGATGTGGCTGTATTCATAAATTAAGCGTCTGCTGTAGCCTGCTCAGCTTGCGCTGTGCGTTGCTGCATGTACTGTGCAAATAATGCGTCAAAGTTAACTGGCGCAAGATTAAGTTGTGGGAACGTACCACGATTTACTAAGTTAGATACCGCTTCACGTGCATACGGAAATAACACGTTAGGGCAAAATGCACCTAGCATGTGCGCTAATTGCATTTCTTCAACGTCAGCAATCGTAAAGATACCTGCTTGTTGAATTTCACATAAAAACGCAGTTTCTTCACCGATAGATGCCGTTACAGTTAGTGCAAGCACTACTTCGTAAACACCTTCATCAAGTTTGTTAGAGCGTGTATCTAAATCTAATTTTACTTCTGGAGCCCACTCTTTTTGAAAAATAGCTGGCGAATTTGGCGTTTCAAACGATACATCTTTAGTGTAAATACGTTGGATAGTAAACTGTGCACCTGCATCAGCTTCTGCTGCTGCGTTTTGATTTTGTTCGTTCATTGTTATTCCTAACCTGTTATTTATTATAATTAATTAAATTAAGCACTGAGCTTAGCATCAAGGTGACCTTGCGCTTCTAGTGCCATCATGTCGTCACAGCCACCGATGTGTTCATCGTTGATAAAAATTTGTGGAACCGTGCTTGCGCCACCGGCTTTGGCGATCATTTCATCGCGAAGCTCTGGCTGAACGCCAATATCAATATTTGTATATTTTACACCTTTGCTGTCTAACAGCGCTAATGCGCGATGACAAAAAGGACAATATCCTTTGGTGTATAAAATAACGTTACTCATAATTAATCCTTAATCGGTTTAGCTAAGAGATATTAGCGACCGCTTGTTGTTGGCAGACTTGCTGATTGCCACGCACCCATACCGCCAGATAAAACATAAACCTGTTCATAGCCTGCTTTATGCATTGCGGTTGCAACACCTGAAGCAGTCATGCCTGCAGCACATACCACTATAATGGGTTTGCTCTTATACTTTTCAAGGGTTGAGAAATCAGATTCTTTAGCTTTTTCAGGGTTTAAGTGCACAGCACCGGCAATATGGCCGGTTTTAAACTCTTTTTGCCCACGCATATCAACAACCTGGCCGTCTTCGCGGTTAATAAGTAACGTTAACTGCTGAGGATTGATTTGACGAATTGCTGAAAATTTACTTTTTATTGCGCCACTAATAATAAGAAACGCAATCGCAACCCAAGCTAGGCTTAGAATTGGATGGTTTGAGACAAATTCAATATATTGATCCATTCGACTTCCACTATAAAGTTACATACTAAAACGGATGTTTTAGATATTTTAAATTCTTACCAATTGCACTTGCACAATGAGCAGTCACTCATCAGCAAATCAATAGAGCGCTGTTAGGCTACTCTGAATTTTCACCTACAAGATAGGCTTAACTTACCCCACAACCCTATTCAATACTTGAATAAAATAGAGATTAGCCGCGCAAGTATACCCAAATCAGCTAAAAATGCGAGTTTAAGCACGCTTGAAAGCCACAATGCCCTGCTCTTTTTAACTGAAAAATAACCTAGCCCTTTAAAGCTTTCAATTTAGCCAATCCTAATTGAAAATTTTTAATATCTTCTTTTCATTGCTGATCCTAGCTATAAAACGCGGTATGCTAAGACTTGGCATGTTGGCATTAATGTTAGCGTGTATTTTAGCAACGCTAATTTTTCAGGAGTGACTATGACAGAGCATAAAAAACCACTGGTATTAATGATTTTAGATGGCTGGGGATACAGAGAAGATGAGCAAAGCAATGCTATTTTAGCTGCTAACACCCCTGTATTAGATGAGCTTTGGGCCACACGTCCTCATACATTAATTTCAGCATCGGGTTTAGATGTCGGCCTTCCTGATGGCCAAATGGGTAATTCTGAGGTGGGCCATGTTAATTTAGGCGCAGGCCGTATTGTGTATCAAGATTTTACCCGTATCACCAAAGCCATTGATGATGGCGAATTTGATACAACCCCTGCACTTGTTGAAAACATTGATAAAGCCGTTCATGCCAACAAAGCTGTACACATTATGGGACTGTTAAGTCCAGGTGGCGTGCATAGCCACGAAGATCATATTGTTGCCAGTATACAACTGGCTGCAAAACGCGGCGCTAAAGAGGTGTACTTTCATGCCTTTTTAGATGGACGCGATACACCACCGCGTAGTGCTAAAGCGTCTATTGAGCGTATTGAAGCCTTATTTAGCGAACTTAAATGTGGCCGTTTAGCCTCACTAATTGGCCGTTATTATGCCATGGACAGAGACAACCGCTGGAATCGTGTTGAAAAAGCCTATAATTTAATCACCTTAGGTGAAGGCGATTTTGATTATGAAGAAGGCGTAAGTGCACTAAATGCCGCTTATGAGCGCGATGAAAATGACGAATTTGTAGCAGCCAGCACGATCACTCCTAAAGGCAGCGAATCTGTAAAAGTAAATGATGGCGACACCATTATATTTGCAAACTTTAGAGCAGACCGCGCACGCGAAATAACCCGCGCCTTTGTAGAACCGGGCTTTGACGGCTTTAATAAGAAAAAATCGCCTGAGCTTAGCGGCTTTGTGATGATGACTGAATACGCAGCCGATATAGATGCGCCTGTTGCTTTTGGCCCCACGCCGCTTAATAACGTGCTTGGCGAATGGTTTGAAAAACAAGGTAAAACTCAACTGCGTATTTCTGAAACTGAAAAATATGCTCATGTTACCTTTTTCTTCAGTGGTGGACGAGAAGATGAGTTTGACGGCGAAACCCGTGAACTTATTCCATCACCTCAGGTTGCAACATATGATTTGCAGCCAGAAATGAACTCAAAAATGCTTACCGATAAGCTAGTAGAAGCAATAAAAAGTGGAAAATACGATGCCATTATTTGTAACTACCCTAATGGCGACATGGTCGGTCATTCAGGTGTATTTGAGGCTGCAGTTAAAGCCTGTGAGGCAGTAGATAACTGTATTGGCCGTGTAGTGGATGCATTGAAAGAATATGGCGGCGAAGCACTTATTACCGCCGATCATGGCAATGCAGAGCAAATGGCAAACCTTAAAACAGGCCAAGCGCACACAGCACATACCAGTGAGCCCGTGCCGTTTATTTATGTAGGTCGCGATGCACAAGCTTATTCAGGCAAAGCCTTGAGCGATGTTGCCCCAACCATGCTGCATTTAATGGGATTAGAGCAACCTGCAGAAATGACAGGGTCGCCAATTATGGTGTTGAAATAACCTATGAAAAAAAGCGCATACCGCGTCATTGCGTGTATCTGTGTACTGCATTCATTAGTCACTGGCGTTGCCGTGGCTAATGAAGATCGTACTAAAAAAGACCTATCCCAAGTTCAAGTGGCTTTAGAGCAAAGCCAAGCTGAATATCAACAACAGCAAAAAGAAATAGCTAAACAGCAGCAAAAGCTAAAAGCACATGAACTCGCTATAGCGAAAAACGCTAAAGCACTCAATATGGCTGAGCAATCCGTTAAAAAAACACAACAACAGCAAGCAGAGCAACAACAACGCGCGGTAAAGCTTGAAAAACAACAAGCCCAATTTAAGCGTGTGTTAGCAGCACAGTTAAAAAGTGCTTATATGGCAGGTAGTGATGACTATTCAAAAATGCTGCTTAACCAAGAAGATACCGCTAAATTTGAACGTACGCTTAGCTATTACAACTACTTAAATAAAGCCCGCATAAAGCAGCTTGATGAACTTAAAGCGCTGCAAATAGAAATTGCGAAAAACCAAGCTGAGCTTGAAAAAACAAAAGAAAAGTTAGTTGCTTTATTTGATGAACAAAAAAGGCGACAAGCAGCGCTTCTTGACGCTAAAAATGAGCGCCAAGCCAGCCTAAAAAATCTAAAAAAGCAGTTAAATAAAACAAAAAATTCAATTAGTTACTTAGAAGAGAACGAACAAACGCTGATCGCAACTATTAAAGAACTTGAAGAAGAAAAAACCACAAAAATTGAGCTATTGGGCCTAAATAAAAATAAAGGAAGATTAAGCTGGCCGAGTAAAGGCAAACTAACGCACAAGTTTGGCCAACGTAAGCACGGCGGAATTAACTGGAAAGGCGTGTTAATTTCTGCTGCAGAGGGCACTTCAGTAAATAGCATTCATAACGGTCAGGTGGTATTTGCAGATTGGTTAAAAGGTTACGGCTGGGTGATTGTTGTGGACCACGGAGAAGGCTTTATGAGCTTATACGGGCATGCACAAACCTTACTCAAAGATGTGGGTGATATGGTCAGAGAGGGTGAAAGTGTTGCTTTAGTTGGGCAAAGCGGTGGACAAGCCGATTCTGGTCTATACTTTGAAATACGCCACAAAGGGCGTGCTGTTAATCCCATAAAATGGTGCAGACGTATTTAATCTTAAAATAACTGCATCCTAGTAGAGGCAGTTATGATAAACACACACATTTGCCAAAAAAAAGTATCGCAAACAAAACCAATGTTTTGGTTTTGTTTGCAGGTATTTTTTTTATTGGCACTTTTTGGCTTTATAAATAATGCTCATGCCAGTTCGGTCAAAGATTTAGAAAGCCAAAAAATAAATGAAATACTGTTTAATATTCATACCTACTACGTTGATGATTTAGCACTGCATAACAGTGAATACATTGAATACAACACCTCTCAATTTGAACGCTTATACTCTAAACTCGATCCCTACTCTAAATATTTAGATAAAAATGAGCTAAATGCGTTATTTGATAATACCAATGGTCGCTATACTGGCTTAGGCATTGAGGTCAAAAATATTGAGCAGCGCACCACGATTGTTAAAGTAATTAATAATTCGCCTGCTAAACAAGTCGGCCTGCGAGCTGGCGATATTATTACAGCAGTTAATAATCAGCAGATTAAAAATAGCCCTATTGATATAGTCGCGCAGCAAATTAAAGACAGCCCCAACAATAAAGTACAACTAAGTATTATCCGAAATAATAATCTAAAACCGCTCATATTTAACCTCAGCAGAAAACAAATAAAACTGGCCAGTGTAACTAAGCAACTACTTGATGCGGGTAGCGGTTATATTGCTATAAATACCTTTTCAAACCACACCTTGCATGAAGTTGCCTTACAAATAGCCGCTATGCAAAACCATTACGGCCACGCATTAAAAGGCTTAATTATTGATTTACGAGACAACCCTGGCGGGACTTTAAAAAGCGCGGTTGCTGTGGCAGATCTCTTTTTACAAGATGGTCTAATAGTAACAACCAAAGGACGTTTTTATGATTCTAATCAGTCGTTTTACGCTAAACGCGGCGATATTTTAAAAGGCGCACCTATTGTCGTACTGATTAACGAAAACTCAGCCTCTGCAGCAGAAATACTGGCTGCAGCACTAAAAGAAAATATGCGTGCAAAAATAGTGGGGAGTCAGTCATTTGGCAAAGGGTCGGTACAATCACTCATTCCATTAGGCGATGGTGATACCGCCTTAAAACTAACTACCGCACGCTACTTTACGCCATCAGGTGAATCGATTGAAGGTATTGGCGTGACCCCGAATGTGGCGATTAATCAAACAACGCTTCCACAAACAAATAAAGCCGTTATAATAAAAAATGAACAATTAGAACAAAACACCGTTTTTAGCACTGAAGATTTAGCCGATATCCAGTTAACTAAGGCAAAACAGCTACTCAACATGCACTAAATTCGGTAAATTATTTTAAACACGACAAAGATAATAAAAATTATAAAACGTGAAAACTATAAATTTAATGGTGTTAGCTGGGCTGTTTTTAGCCTTATTTGCAACATCGAGTGCTGTTAAAGCCAAGCAAATAGCCATAGTGATCGATGACATAGGTTATCATCAACGTGATTTAGAATTCCTGAGTTTACCTGGGCAGTTGTCCTATTCAATATTGCCCCACACCCCCTATTCTCAAATATTTGCAACCCTTGCTAGTCAGTCAAATAAAGAGCTCCTGTTGCATGTTCCTATGCAGGCTTTAAATGGTAAAAAACTCGGGCCTGGTGCGCTCACTTTAAATATGGATAAAGCACAACTTCAACAAACGCTCGGGAATGCGCTGGCCAGTTTACCGCAAGTTAAAGGAGTTAATAACCATATGGGCTCTGCGCTGACTCAACAAAGCCAAGCAATGAAATGGACCATGGAAGTACTCAAAAAACGCCAGCTGTATTTTCTTGATAGCCGTACAACTGAATTAAGCCAAGCTCAGAATGCAGCCAACTTTTTGGGAGTGGAAAACATTAGCCGACATGTATTTTTAGACAATATAACGACCACAGAGCAACTACAATTAAGGTTAGAAGAGCTAAAATCAAAAGCAACTAAGTATCAGTTTGCCATTGCAATAGCGCATCCCTATCCCGAAACCATCGATTTTTTACGCCACGCTTTGCCGCAATTAAGTGAGCAAGGATTTGAACTGGTGCCAGTATCGCAACTGGTCGAACGTAAATATGTACAAATAGCTCAGCAAGAAGCTATTTCATTAAACTGATGGGGTAAGTAAACCCCCTAACCCATCAGTTAATTTAACTCACTTATGCGCATTATATTTATAAAATAAATGTTGCTACTTTGGCATTTAAATCTGTAGCTCTGTCTTTTAATACTTCAGCTTGGCTTAAATGCGCAGTGGCTGAGGTAGTAATTTCATCGGTTACATCTTTAATGGCGACCGTATTTCTAGTAATTTCATTAGTCACTTGCGTTTGCTCTTCTGCTGCAACCGCTATTTGACCCGCCATATCAGAAATTTCATTCACTGCTAAGGTGATTTCCTCTAGTGCATGAGCTGCTGCATTAACATCATCCACACTATTGTTAGCATACCCCTTACTGCTGTCCATCAAGCTCACTGCTTTTTTGGTCGTATTTTGTAAGGTTTCTATGGTGGTGTAAATTTCTGCTGTGGAGTTTTGCGTTCTTCTTGATAGTACACGCACCTCATCGGCAACCACTGCAAAGCCACGCCCTTGTTCACCAGCACGGGCAGCCTCTATTGCGGCATTGAGTGCTAAGAGATTTGTTTGCTCAGCAATTTCTTGAATGGTAGTCAAAATACTCGATATAGCCTGAGCATGTAAGCTTAGTTCGCCAATGACGGTGGTTGTTTGGTCTATTTCACCCGCAAGTGAATTAATCGTATTTCTGGTTTTATCAACTAACAGCTTACCTTCACGGCTACTTTGCGCTGACTGCTGTGATGCCGTCGCGGTATTTTCGGCATTAGCAGCAATCTCATGGGTTGCACTCGCCATTTCTGTGACCGCAGTGGCAACCATCGCCACTTCTTGCTGCTGACGCTGCAACTCACTGACACTGTTTTGATTGGTGATTAAGCTTTTCTCTGCATCAAAATCTAAATCAGTAGCTAACTGGCGAATATGGCTTATAAGCTCATGCTGGCTGCTTACAAAGCGATTAAAACTATCAGCCAGTACCCCAACTTCATCTTGTGTATCAACACTAATACGCTGGGTCAAATCACCGTTACCATCAGCAATTGTTGATAACGCTTGTGATACTCGGCTTAACGGCGCAAGTAACACACTTAATAACCATGAAATAGCCAACACGCTCAACAAAAGTGCCACACTGACTAATACGAGTTGAGTTACTAATAAACTAATTAGCGGTGCCTCTAAGGTTTCTTTATCCAGTACAAATAGCAACTGCCAATCGGTATTATTTATATTTTCACCCCAAACAAGCTTCTCTCGGCCTTCATCTTTAAAATAAAGGGGAGTAAATTCACCGTTTTGACTATTAGATAAAATGAATTGGTGATTTATTTTCGAGTCAATATGCGTAATATCTGCCATTACTTTTTTAGTGTCTTTATAGGCAATCACAGTGCCATCTTGATGCATCATGATGGCATAGCCATTTGCCGGTAAAGACATAGTATTAACATCATTAACCAAAGACTCAATCGATAAATCACCCGCTACCACGCCACTTTGTGTGGTTTTAGCAATAGAAACAACCAACTGATTAAACGCAGTATCTAAATAAGGTTTGGTAATTACGGTGCCATTTTTCAGCTGTGCTTGTTTGTACCATGGACGAGTGCGCGGGTCGTAGCCGGTTCGATCAATACTTGGATCAGAGTCAGTCATTTTCCCGATACTATCTCCAAAGTAAGTTAATTGAAAACCACCAGACACTTGAGCTTGCTGTAATGCGCTGAGCGTATTGCCCTCAACCTTACTCGCAACTGACTCTACGATCTGCTGACGACTAGCTAGCCAATCTTCAATACTCGCAGCTTGTTGCTTACCAGACTGACTTACATTATCAATACTGCTTTTTAACAGTAACGCTTTTTGAGAGGTGTAGCTATTCCACGATAGCAATACAATAATAACGGCTAGGGCAAGAACCACCGATAGCAAGATCTTTTTCTTTAGTGAATATGAGTTCATATTGAGTGTAAATACTCGCGTTAAATGAAATTGAAAGGCAATAAGCACAGCAATTAATAATTTAATTTAGGCTACGGTTTGAACGACAAGTCGCTCAGGTGCGCGAATATTTTCATATACCCAAATTAAAAACAAACTAAAATCATGTATTTAAATTAAAACCAAACTTATTCATTAACTTTAACTAGGGTATATTTAATTAAAAGATATACAGATGTGACTAGAGGTAAGCAAAATAAGAAAAACGATACTTTTTGTTAACCTCTTTTTTTAACTAAAAAAAAGCCCCGCATTTTCATGCAGGGCTTTATAACTTTTTAAGTGCGATTAACTCATCGCACTTTGTAATTTTTTCATTGCTGTTTTTTCCAGCTGGCGAACACGCTCTGCTGATACGCTGTATTTTTCAGCCAACTCTTGCAGTGTTGCTTTATCATCTGACAACCAGCGTGCGCTAACGATATCTTGAGAACGCTCATCGAGGGTTTTCAAAGCGCTAAATAATCGCGTATGCGACTGCTCTTGCCATTGTTGCTGCTCAATATCATCGGCTAAGTCAGCAGAACCATCGGTTAAGTATTGTACCGGTGAGTAAGTACTGGTTGGCGCATCGTCGTTATCGTCGCCCGTTAAGTCAAAGCCCATGTCTTGGCCGCTCATACGCGATTCCATTTCACGCACTTCTTTTTCACTCACACCTAGCTCGCTCGCTACTGTGCTAACTTCGGCTTGATTAAACCAGCCTAAACGTTTTTTGTTTTTACGAAGATTAAAAAACAGTTTACGTTGCGCTTTGGTTGTCGCAACTTTTACGATACGCCAGTTTTTAAGCACAAACTCATGAATTTCGGCTTTGATCCAATGAACCGCAAATGAAACCAAACGTACACCCACTGATGGGTCAAAACGTTTTACTGCCTTCATCAGTCCAATGTTACCCTCTTGAATTAAATCAGCTTGGGGTAACCCGTAACCCGAGTAGCTTTTAGCTATGTGCGCTACAAAGCGCAAATGCGACATAATGAGTTGCTTTGCAGCACTAAGATCGCCTTCTTCCTGAAGTTTTTTTGCAAGTTCCTGCTCTTGCTCAACTTTAAGCATAGGAATAGTACTAACAGCCTGAAGATAGCCATCCATACTTGCGCTTTGTTGCCCAACTGTAAGTGCCATTGCGTATAAATCTTTACTCATTTTTCACCTCGGTGATAAACATTTGAAACCATCTTAGCACTCTTTTAGTAAGAGTGCTAACTTGAATTTAAAACTTTTTTGAATCATAAATCAAGTGGTTTTTTTAGTGTTAAGTCAGTCTACACTAGGCGACTGAATAACCTATGAATTGGTTTAGCCAAAGCAAAGATTAATCTTTTTGCTTTGGCTTTTTTATAATTTTAAACTTAAAACATGACAGTTTTAAGAATTATATTAGGGCCCTAAACCTTATCGGGTTCTATTTCTGAGATGTAACGGTTAACCGATAAGTAAGAACCAATAAAGCCTAAGCTAGTGGCCAATAATACCAACGCGCCAAATTCATTAAGGCTAAGCCCTATTAGCGTAAAGCTGGTTTGATATACCCCTGCAACACTGCTTACCGCAGCAGATAGCCACCACATCATTAATGCTACGCAAATAAAAGCAAACAATCCGCCAATCACGCCATACCAAATGCCAGTCCATAAAAAGGGGGCATGAATAAAGGTATTAGTTGCCCCTACGAGCTTCATTACTTGTATTTCTTCTTTTTTATCCATAATGGATAAACGAATTGTATTGCCAATTATCAGTGTCACTGAGGTCAGTAATAGTAGCGCTATGGTGATCACACTTTCCTTTAATAAGCTCAGCAATGCATTTAGACGTTCAAGCCAAGCAATATCAAGCTTACCAAAGTCGACCTCTCGCTCGCTTTCAAGTTTTTTTAGTAATTGCTTAGCCGCATTAGGTTGGCTATGTCGCTGGGTTGGTGTAACTAAAACCACATTCGGTAATGGGTTACTATCTAGGTATTCTAAAGCCTGACCAAACCCAGACATTTCTTTGAATTCATCCAAAGCCTCAGTGCGAGAAATAAAAGTCACACTTTGTATTTCAGGATATAGCGCTAAGCGTTTAACTAAAGTTTGCGTTTCTTGCTCACTCATATCCTCTTTTACAAACAAGGATATTTCGCTGGCTTGCTCAAAACCACTGCTCACTTGCTGCACATTTTTAACCACTAAGTATAACGTTGCGGGCAACGTTAAACTCAAACCCAGTACAGCAATGGTCATCATAGAGGCCAATGGCGTGCGCCACATTTCCCCAAGACTGTACACACCTTGGCGAAAAATATTAATAATGAAAAAGTAACCGCCAGAGAATACGGATTTTTTTTGTTTATCATTACTATTTTGACGGCTTTTGAACAGTAAACTCATAATACACCCTCAGCCAGTGGATCTTGGCTCATCCGCCCATCATGAAGCGTTAAGCTACGATACTTCATTCGTGATACTAACCCCAAATCATGGGTGGCAATTAAAACCGTGGTGCCATGCTTATTAAAATCTTCGAACAGGCGTAATATTTCCATCGATAACTCAGGATCAAGATTACCGGTAGGTTCATCAGCTAATAGTATAGGAGGAGAATTAACAATGGCTCGTGCAATCCCTACACGTTGCTGCTCACCGCCAGAGAGTGTGGAGGGATGACAGCGTACTTTATCTAACAAGCCCACTTTATCGAGCGCACCATGCACACGCTTGGCAATTTGCTTGTGGTGAGTCCCTTCAATAATTAAGGGCAAAGCAACGTTATCGAACACCGTGTATCGTTCTAATAGACGATGATTTTGAAAAATAATACCAATGTCGCGGCGTGCATACGGAATTTGTCGTGAATTTAACTTATTTAAATCCACGCCATTGATAAACACATTGCCCGCAGAAGGGCGTTCCATCAAGCTAATAAGCTTTAAAAGTGTACTTTTACCGGCACCACTGTGGCCCGTTAAAAAAGCCAGTTCGCCTGGTTTTATATGAAAACTCACTTTTTCAAGCGCGCGATGCCCACCGGCATAGGTTTTACTTACTTGCTGAAAATTTATCATTTTTTTATTATGCCAACCTCATTAAACGTCCTAACGCAATTGGTATTCCTTGCAATTAAAAAGGGAGCAGGCTCCCTTTTGGTAAATTAAACGTCGTCCTCATCTTGGCTAAATAGCGCGTCAATAAAGTCATCGCTCTTGAAGGTGCGTAAATCATCAATACTTTCACCTACACCAATGTAACGAATAGGAATATTAAACTTATCAGCAACGGCAAAAATAACCCCGCCTTTAGCAGTGCCATCAAGCTTTGATAGTGTGATACCTGTTAAACCTACACATTGGTTAAATAAGTTTACTTGGCTAATAGCATTTTGGCCTGTGCCAGCATCAATTGTCAGCATCACTTCATGCGGTGCATCTGGGTCTACTTTTTTCATCACACGGGCTATTTTTTCAAGCTCTTGCATTAAGTTATCTTTATTTTGCAAGCGCCCTGCTGTATCGGCAATTAACACATCAACATTACGCGCTTTAGCGGCTTGAAAGGCATCAAATACCACTGAGGCGCTATCAGCACCAGTGTGCTGAGCTATAACAGGAATACTATTACGCTCACCCCAAACTTGAAGCTGCTCTACTGCTGCGGATCTAAATGTATCACCGGCAGCAAGCATTACCGATTTACCTTGGTTTTGAAATTGTTTCGCCATTTTACCAATGGTGGTGGTTTTACCTACGCCGTTTACACCTACCATAAGGATAACGAAAGGTTTTTTGTCTGCTGGTATTTCTAAAGGCTGCTCTGCTGTTTTCAGCATAGTTGCCATTTCTTGCTTCATTAATTCATAAAGCGCATCACCATCTTTAAGCTGCTTGCGATCAGCGGCGTCGGTCAGGCTATCGATTAGCTTCATGGTGGTATCAACACCAAGATCGGCAGTGAGTAACTGAGTCTCTAATTCTTCAAATAACTCATCGTCAATTTTTTTACCGCTGAAAATTGAGGCAAAGCCAGAACCAATATTAACGCGTGTTTTCAGTAAGCCTTTTTTGAGGCGAGAGAAAAAACCTTCTTTTTTAGGTTTTTCCGCTTTTATAGCTTCTTCCTTTGCAAGCTCTGCGGTCAGTCGCTCTTGCTCTAGGCGTTCAGACTCCTCTTCAGCAGCCAGACGCTCTTGTTCTAAACGCTCGTTCTCAGCTTGCTCTGCTGCAATACGCTGTTGTTCTAAACGCTCGTTCTCAGCTTGTTCTGCTGCAATGCGCTGTTGTTCTAAACGCTCATTCTCAGCTTGCTCTGCTGCAATGCGCTGTTGTTCTAAACGCTCGTTCTCAGCTTGCTCTGCTGCAATACGCTGTTGTTCTAAACGCTCGTTCTCAGCTTGTTCTGCTGCAATACGCTGTTGTTCTAAACGCTCGTTCTCAGCTTTTTCTGCTGCAATGCGCTCTTGCTCTAACTGCATTTGCGCTTCTTGTTCTGCTAAACGTTTGGCTTGCTCTTGTCTTTGCTGCTCTGCATCTGCCTGCTGTTTAGCTAATAGCTCTGCGTTAGCCTGTTCAATCGCTTGTTTTTCTTCTGCCGCTGCGCGCTGTGCTTGCGCCTGTTTCTCTTGCTCTAAACGCTCGGCCTCTGCTTCAACTTGTAAACGCTCTACCGCAGCTTGCTCTGCAGCTAAACGTTCTTGCTCGGCTTTTTCTGCTTGCTCTTGTGCTAAACGATCTTGTTCAGCTGCAATTCGTGCTTGTTCTATACGCTCGGCTTCTGCTTCAGCTTGTAAGCGCTCTGCCTCAGCTTGCTCTGCAGCTAAACGCTCTTGTTCGGCTTTTTCTGCCTGCTCTTTTGCGAATGCTTGTTGTTTATCAGCTTCTGCTTGTTTTTTATCTGACTTGCCAAAACCGAGCCACGACATGAATTTACTTTTTTTTGCCATACTTGCTAATAACCACTTATAAAAATCTGATAAACTAACGATAATGATAGCGTGCTTTTAAGTCTAAATAATTGCTTTTAGCAACACGTTATCCTCGAGGGTGCATAATAGTAACACTTTTAGCGCAGTTGAAAAATGACACGCCGTGATATGATTGCAATATTATCTGAGCTAGATCATAGATACCAATTTTTAGTGAGTTAAATGAGAAAAAAAACCACACAAAATAACACCACTCATAAATCAGCTGATGGGGTTATTAGAATCATTAGCGGCCAATTTCGCGGTCGAAAACTGCCAGTAAAAGATGTTCAAGGTCTGCGTCCTACAACCGACCGAATTAAAGAAACGGTGTTTAATTGGTTGATGCACGATACCCGCGATGCGCACACTCTCGATTGCTTTGCCGGTTCCGGTGGATTGGGATTTGAAGCATTGTCGCGTTTTGCAAAACACACCACATTCATAGAGCTTGATTCACAAGCAGCAAAACAATTAGAGCAAAACATTGCGACGCTTGATGCACAAAACGCGCAAGTCGTTAATACCAATACACTGACGTTTTTAGAGAGAAAAAACACCAGTGACACATTTAATTTGGTTTTTATTGACCCGCCATTTCGCAAAAATTTAGCTCAATCATGCTGTGATTTATTGGAAAATAATCAATGGCTCGACCCCGAAGCATTGATATATGTTGAAGTAGAAACTGAGCTAACCTCGTTTAAAGCACCAAATAACTGGTTGTTAATTAAAGAGAAAAAGGCAGGTCAGGTTTTTTGTAGGCTGTACCAACGCCATATAAATTAACACTGTTTTAGCTGCTGTGTTTCTGTTAATATTATCCTTTACATGTGGTGTTGCTTCGGATTACAATACCGCACCATTTTTGAACCACTTGATCAATGTTTGATCAACTTGAGCAACGCTCATAATTTAGGTAGGTGAATTTTTAATGCCAGTAATTAAAGTAAGAGAGAACGAACCGTTTGACGTAGCACTTCGTCGCTTCAAGCGTTCATGTGAAAAAGCAGGTATCCTTTCAGAAGTTCGTCGTCGCGAGCACTATGAAAA
>Ga0098059_1000337_pt1 | contig 31446 bp, 26 predicted proteins | sample 20_taG_FD_92580 | JGI IMG/M metagenome (GOLD analysis project Ga0098059, IMG submission 92580) | Marine viral communities from the Subarctic Pacific Ocean - 20_ETSP_OMZ_AT15318 metaG | ecosystem: Environmental > Aquatic > Marine > Oceanic | place: Subarctic Pacific Ocean | collected 2015-01-19
GTACTGGAGCCTGCACTGAGGAAGCTCTGTGGTTTCCCTTTCCAAGAACTCCATCACCCCGCTTTCAGCGAAATGATGGATCGCTCATTCTCCGTCTGTCGGGCTTTGCACGGCTGACGGGTTTTAGTTGCTGAAATAGAAACAAGTCCTTGGAGTTCATGCCCTTAATTCTTGCTGGGAACTTTGGGTACTGGAGCCTGTGCTGAAGACGCTTAGTGGTTTCCCTTTCCAAGAACTCCATCACCCCGCTTTCAGCGAAATGATGGATCGCTCATTTTCCGGCTGACGGATTTAGTTGCTGAAATAAGAGCAATACCTCGGAGTTCATGCCCTAAATTCTTGCCGGGAACTTTGGGTACTGAAGCCTGTGCTGAGGAAGCTCAATGGTTTACCTTTCCATGAACTCCATCACCCCGCTTTCAGCGAAATGATGGATCGCCCATTCTCCGGCTGTCGGGTTTTGCACGGCTGACGGATTTTAGTTGCTGAAATAGGAACCAGACCTCGGAGTTCATGCCCTTAATTCTTGCCGGGCGCTTTGGGTACTGGAGCCTACACTGAGGAAGCTCTGTGGTTTCCCTTTCCAAGAACTCCATCACCCCGCTTTCAGCGAAATGATGGATCGCTCATTCTCCGTCTATCGGATTTTACATTAGATATGTTTAGTATTCTTCTGTGATTTTGTGCTTTCCTGGCTATATCCCATAAAAAAAGGCATCCAACAGAATTGGATGCCTTTCGAATATCTAAGCTATTTAAGTAAAAGCTTATTCAGCTGAATCGTCAGAGTCTTTTTTCTCTGCTTCTTCCATGCTTTTCTTAAGTTCAGCAAGGCCAGACATCTCACCTAGAGTTGGAGCTCCAGTTTCAACGTTAGCAGCGTCAACTTTTTTCTTCGCTTCTTTAGCTTTCTTTTGATCTTTATCAAGCTGGCTTAAAGAGATGTTCTTAGCTTCTTCGTTGAAGTCTAATACGAACGCTTCTACTTTATCACCTTCTTTGAATTCAGCTTCGGTAGCTTTACCGTAGCTTAAGAATGCTTCAGCACCAAGAGATAGCTTCACAAAAGCACCTTTATCGGTAGCTTTTACAACTTCACCTTCAACAGAAGTTCCTGGAGTGTATTCTTTCGCATACTGCTCCCAAGGGTTGTCTTGTACTTGCTTGTGTCCAAGAGTGATTCTTCTGTTTTCGAAGTCGATGCCTAAGATCACTACTTCGATTTCTTGGTCTTTCTTAACGATTTCGTTCGGGTGCTCAACTTTTTCAGTCCAGCTTAAGTCAGAAACGTGGATTAGACCATCGATACCTGGCTCTAGCTCAACAAATACACCAAAGTTCGTTAGGTTACGAATCACACCATTGTGCTTAGAACCAACTGGGAATCTATCAAGGATATCAGCCCATGGGTCGTTAGCTAGTTGCTTAACGCCAAGAGAGATTTTCTTCTCATCTTCGTTGATGTTAAGAACGATACACTCAACGATGTCATCTTTCTGTACCAATTGCGATGGGTGCTTGATGTGCTGCGTCCAAGACATCTCAGAGATGTGGATAAGACCTTCAACACCTTTTTCAAGCTCGATAAATGCACCGTAATCAGCGATAGAAACAACGCGACCTTGTACTTTATTTTCTTCTGGGTACTTAGCGTGGATTTCTTCCCATGGATGCGGCTGTAGTTGCTTCAAGCCAAGAGACACTCTCTTGCTCTTCTCATCAAAGTCGATAACAGCAACGTTTAAGCGCTGATCCAATTGAACGATTTCGTTTGGATCGTCAACACGTCCCCAAGATAGGTCGGTAATGTGAAGAAGACCGTCAACACCACCAAGATCGATGAATACACCGAAGTCTGTGATATTTTTAACAGCACCTTCAAGTACTTGACCAGCTTCAATCGTATCAAGAATTTGCTCTCTTTGCTCTTCAAGATCAGACTCGATAAGCGCTCTGTGAGAAACAACAACGTTTTCAGCAGCCATGTTTAATTTCACAACTTGGAATTCCATTGTTCTTCCAACGTATGCGTCGAAGTCGCGAACTGGGCGAACATCGATTTGAGAACCAGGTAAGAAAGCGTCGATGCCAAATACATCCACAACCATACCACCTTTAATACGACGCTTGATAAGACCTTCAATGATCTCACCAGAACCGTGTGATGCTTCAATTTTTTCCCAAGCTTGTAGGATGTCGGCTTTACGACGAGAAAGGATTAACTGACCTTCTTTATCTTCAACACGATCAAGGAATACATCTACTTCATCGCCCGCTCCCATATTCTCAAGGATAGCAGAAGGGAATTCGTTTACAGCGATGATACCTTCCGACTTGAAACCGATATCGATAACAACATATTTCTCATCGATAGATACTACACGGCCGGTAATAATTTCTTTTTCTTCGATTTGATTTAGGGTGTTTTCATACATCCCCATCATATCGTTGTATTCTTCTGTAGTATATTCGTCAGAAGGGCTTGCTAGTTGGTCGTAAGTATAAACTTCGCCTTCAACATCGCCTGTGAATACGTGCGTTAAAGCTTCTTTTTTTGTCTCTTCAGATACCTGTGTAGTGTCTTCTACCACTGTAGCAGTAGTTTCTTCTTGTTCGGTTTCTTGATTTTTGTTTTCGTCGGTCATTATAAGTAATTGTTAATGTTATACCTCACAACTGGCTTTCAATTGTGGGATAGAGTTATGGTTTAAGCGTTCTTAGCAATAAGCTGTTGAACATGTTCTGAGATCATTTGAACTTGATCTTCGAAAGTGAGTCCAGAAGTATTCACTAATATTGCATCATCGGCTTGTTTCAGCGGATCAGATGCTCTAGAGGAATCTTTTAAATCCCTGTCTTCAATATTTTTTCTTACTTCATCAAACGTAGTTTGTTCACCTTTGGCTTCTAATTCAGACAACCGACGGCGAGCACGCTCATCAAGATCTGCGATCATGAAGAACTTTAACTCCGCATCAGGGAAAACAGCCGTGCCTAGGTCGCGACCATCGGCAATGTAAATTCCACTTTGCACCGCTTGGCGCATTAAGGCATTCACAAAAGCTCTCACTTCTGGCATTGCAGCTACTGTACTAACAGCATTTGCAACATGCATGGCTCTTATTTCATCAGATACATCTGAGTGATTTAACAACACATGAAATTTTTTCTCTTTGAAGTAAAACGAGATATCACTTTCTTTCAGCGCATCAAAGAACGAGTCTCCGTTATTCTGAGAGTTAAGATAGATGAGTGTTGCCACCCTATACAGCGCTCCGGAGTCCAAAAATTGGATCTTAAGACGCTCGGCTACCGCCCGGGCTGTTGAACTTTTTCCTGACCCTGCGGGTCCATCTATAACTACTATCATAACAGAAGGGCTAAATTAAAGTTATTTGCTTAAATATTCAATCTATTGTTGAATAATGTTTGGCGAACCCTTAATTTTGGCAACTAAAAATTTTTCCATTAAACACGACTATAAGTCATGCCACAAACTAAACAAGCGATCAAACGTGTTCGACAAGCAGAGAAGAGAAAGCTTCACAACCGTACTCGTAAGTCAAAAATGAGAACTTTAATCAAAAGCGTTTTTGAGTCTACGGATAAAACTCAGGCTGAAAAGCTCTTAAAAGATGCTGTTTCTTACATTGATAGAATGAGTGTAAAGGGTATTGTTCACCCAAACAACGCTGCTCGTAAAAAAGCTCGTCTTACAAAGCACGTAAACAACTTATAAGATCTTTTTGAATGGCCAACTCTCAATCTAAAGCACTTCTTGTAATTTTAGATGGGTTTGGGTTGGCCGAAGATCCATCCGTTAGCGCGATTCATCACGCTAATACCCCTTTCATCGACCATCTCTTTGCAAGCTATCCGAACGCACACCTTTCGGCTAGTGGAGATCATGTTGGATTACCCGACGGTCAGTTTGGAAACTCAGAAGTAGGTCACCTTAATATTGGTGCAGGGAGGATTGTGCGCCAAGCACTCTCTCGCATTAACCATTCTATTGAGGAAGGCGACTTCAACCAAAACGAAACCCTCGTTCAAGCAATTCAGAGAGCGAAGGCCAAAGGTAAGATCCATATCATGGGTCTTTTCTCGGATGGTGGCGTTCATAGCCACAACGAGCACCTCTTCGCGTTACTCAAGCTATGCAAACAGCATAAGCTTCCGCAGGTATATGTACATGCCTTCACCGATGGGCGGGATACTTCCCCAAAAGGTGGCATTCAATATGCGCGCGACTTCGAACAAGAAGCACAAAACATTGGGTGTGGAACGCTCGCTTCTGTGATCGGTCGCTACTACGCTATGGATCGTGACAACCGCTGGGAGCGCATCGAAAAAGCATACAATCTGTTGGTGCATGGTAAAGGCGCGGCATTCGATAGCGCTGAAGCAGCATTCCAAGCCAGCTACGAGGATGGGAAAACGGACGAGTTTATAGAACCTATTCTTTTAGACGACGCTCCAGCGTCTCGCATTGAAGCCGGTGATACCGTAATCTTCTACAACATTCGTGGGGACCGAGCTCGTGAGATATCACGTGCGCTCACCGAATCAGGATTCTCGGAATTTGAGACCAATGCTCTGGATTTGAATTATGTTTCATTCACCTCTTACGATGAGACCTTCACGCACATTCCGGTAGCCTTCCCTCCCCTTGAGTTGAAAAATACTTTGGGTGAGTGGGTAAGTAAACAAGGGAAAAAGCAGTTTCGCATAGCAGAAACCGAAAAGTATCCACATGTTACCTATTTCTTTAACGGCGGCATTGAAGTGCCGAATGAAGGCGAAGATCGATTGGTGATACCAAGCCCCAAAGTTGCTACTTACGATATGCAACCTGAAATGAGTGCGGAGGAAGTAGCCACCGAATTATGTAAGCGACTGTCATCCGAAGCTTACGATTTAGCCATTTTAAACTTTGCCAATCCCGATATGGTGGGCCACACGGGCGATATGCAAGCCGCCATCAAAGCGGTAGAAGCCGTTGACGCCCAACTAAAGCGTGTGATTACCACGGCCAATGAACACGGGTACACCAGCTTAATAATCGCAGATCACGGCAACGCCGATCAGATGATTAAGAAAGACGGCAGCCCCCATACCGCGCACACCACCGCTCTGGTTCCATCTATTTTGGTGAACCATTCTGAAGACGTACCACTACAAACAGGCATCTTAGCCGATGTAGCCCCTACCCTTTTAAAAATAATGGGACTTCAGAAACCTGCCGAAATGACCGGTAACTCTCTATATTAATTTTTTCCAAGGGCATTTTGTTTGCAATTAGGAGTGCCGGCTACTACATTCGAAAAAGAATGAACTAAAGTCATGTCAGGCTCGTTTTTTGCAATGCACTGAACGACGAAATGAAAGCTAATTATCATAGAAAGGACTTACCATCATGGAGGGTAATTTTTCAAGTAAAGTAAGAGATGTAATCCAATTCAGTAGAGAAGAAGCGCTGCGATTAGGACACGATTACATCGGAACTGAACATTTAATACTAGGCATTGTTCGCTTAGGCGATGGTGTGGCTATCCGAATTTTAAAGAATTTAGACTGCGACCTCTTTAAGCTCAAAAAGACGATTGAAGACACAGTGCGTGGCACGGGCGGCTCGGTTACCGTAGGTAATATCCCTCTCACAAAACAAGCTGAAAAAGTTTTACGCATCACCTATTTAGAAGCCAAGCTTTATAAAAGTGATACCATTGGCACTGAACATCTCCTACTCTCTTTACTTCGAGACGACGAGAATATTGCCGCCCAGATTCTTCAACAGTTTAATGTATCGTACGACTCTGTGCGTGAAGAACTAGACTTGATTATTTCAGGTCGTACCCGCGAGGAATCCGATGATTCCTCCTCTCTATCTGCAAGTGCATCACCAAAAGGCGCCTCTGGTTCAGGATCAGGAAGCGCGAGGGAGAAGAAAATGGAAAAATCAAAAACACCTGTTTTAGATAACTTTGGTCGTGATTTAACCTCCATGGCCGAGGAAGGGAAACTAGATCCTATTATCGGAAGAGATAAAGAAATTGAACGAGTGGCTCAGGTATTGAGTCGCCGAAAGAAAAACAACCCTGTTCTTATTGGAGAGCCTGGAGTGGGTAAAACGGCTATCGCCGAAGGCCTGGCTGATCGTATTGTTCAGCGCAAGGTATCGCGTGTACTCTATGATAAGCGTGTAATCGCGCTCGATCTTGCCGCACTGGTAGCTGGTACTAAGTACCGTGGACAGTTCGAAGAACGTATGAAAGCCGTGATGACCGAGCTGGAGAAAACAGACAATGTGATACTGTTTATTGATGAGCTTCACACCATTGTGGGCGCAGGTGGAGCCAGTGGTTCCCTAGATGCATCTAATATGTTGAAGCCAGCTCTTGCACGTGGCGATATCCAAGCTATCGGCGCTACTACACTGAACGAGTACAGGCAGTTCATCGAAAAAGATGGCGCTTTAGAACGTCGTTTCCAGAAGATCATGGTAGATCCTACCTCGCCAGAAGAAACGGTGGAGATTCTAAAACAAATTAAACCAAAGTATGAGAAGCATCACGGTGTACGCTATACCGATGAAGCGCTTGACGCCTGTGTATCTCTTACCGACCGCTATGTAACCGATCACTTTCTACCAGATAAAGCCATTGATGCTTTAGATGAAGCCGGTGCTCGCGTTCACCTTTCCAATATCACCGTTCCAAAGCATATCATTGAATTGGAAGAGAATATTGAGAAGACTAGTGTTGAAAAGAACACCATGGTGAAAAAGCAACGCTTTGAAGAAGCCGCACGCCTGCGTGACACTGAAAAGCGTTTAATAGAAGATTTAGAAATCGCTCAAAAAGAGTGGGAAAAAGAAGCTGCTAATATCTTATTCGATGTTGAAGAAGACGATGTAGCCTCTGTAATCGCTATGATGAGCGGTGTTCCGGTGAACAAAATCAGCCAGAATGAAGGGCAGAAACTTCTGAAGATGAAGGAAAGCCTAGCCGGTAAAGTAATTGGCCAAGACGAAGCCATTGTGAAGTTAACCAAAGCCATCCAACGTACACGTGCTGGATTAAAAGATCCATCGCGCCCAATTGGTTCGTTCATTTTCCTAGGACCTACAGGAGTGGGTAAAACGGAAATGGCGAAAGTGCTGGCTAAATATCTATTCGACAAAGATGACGCCCTCATCCGTGTTGATATGAGTGAGTACATGGAGAAATTCTCTGTATCTCGCTTAGTGGGAGCGCCTCCGGGTTATGTTGGATATGAAGAAGGTGGCATCTTAACTGAAAAAGTTCGTCGTAAGCCGTACAGTGTTGTGCTTCTGGATGAAATCGAGAAAGCACACCCTGATGTATTCAATATACTATTACAAGTTTTAGACGACGGTATCCTCACCGACAGTCTTGGCCGTAAGGTGGATTTCCGTAATACCATCATTATTTTGACCTCGAATATTGGGGCCCGTGATATCCGAAATCTTGGTAAAGGCATTGGCTTTGCAGGACCTGAAGATGGTAGCTTCGATTACGCAAAAATGAAATCAACCATTCAGGATGCGTTGAAGAAAGTATTCAATCCTGAGTTCTTAAATAGAATTGACGATGTAATCACCTTCAAGCCTCTTGATAAAAAAGACATCTATCAAATTATCGATATCATTTGTGATGAGCTCTTTACACGTATCAAGAACATTGGCTTTAACATTGAGATCACTAAAGGAGCTAAGGAGTTCATAACCGATAAAGGCTATGATCCTAAATACGGAGCTCGACCTCTAAAACGAGCCATTCAGAAGTATGTGGAAGACCCCCTTGCGGAAGAATTGCTGGAGAGTAAAAAAGAGGAAGGTTCTACTGTGAAGATCAAAATGAACAAATCCAGAGATGGGTTGAAATTTGATTGGACCAAACCTGATCCTAAAGAAGTAAGCAGCGAGGCCTCTAAAGAAGAAGACACTTCTGAAGAAGCTAAAGAAGCTTAATCACCTCTCTCCTTCGGTAGATACTACAAAAGCCCGGCTTATAGAGTCGGGCTTTTTTTGTGTGTGAAAGTGAAAATCCTCCGCACCCTTTGCTGTTTTTTACTTTGAACTTGATTCAATTTTATTCACTTTAGCCCTTTCTCTAAGATTTATAAAGAATGCATAACTTAAAGATGAAACTGGGATAACATGAACTCAGTTCAGCATATTCCTATGTTGTGCGTCATATAAGAAAAACCCGAATGAACATAAAAATAGAATTGATTTATTTAATATTCATATTGACTCTGAACCTTTCTTGTGCTGAAAATAAGAAATCAGATAAGGAAACTGATAATTCTGAATTTGTAAGGATTTCAGAAAATGACACCTTAAAATTAACTTCTGGAATCCGTGCTATTTTCCAAGACAGTAAAGGCAATTATTGGTTTGGTAGTCATAACGAAGGTGTAAGTGTTTATGATGGGAAATTGTTTAAATATATAACAACAAATGACGGGCTTCCAAACAATCAAATCCGTTCTATTCAAGAAGATGAAAATGGAATAATTTGGATTGTAACTGCAAATGGAGTGTGTAGTTATAATGGGCTAAAAATCACAAATTACCCAACCGAAATTGGCAATCCAAAACTAGATTGGAATTCAACAAAAGGAAACTTATGGTTTTATGCAGGCGAAGAAGATGGTATCAATCGTTTTGACGGAAAGGAAATGCATTATCTGATTTTTCCGAAACCTAAAGACATTAACCCTAACAACTCTTTTGGCTTAACAGGCATATCAAAAGACAAAAACGAAAAGTTATGGATTGCAACCTATTCAGCACTATTTAGCTATGACGGTAAGAAGGTGGATATTTATGAAGAAAAAAAGTTAAACCTAAAAAATGATGAGTTAATACACATAAGAAGTGTATTAGCAGATTCAAAAGGAAGAATATGGATAGGAAACAATGGGATTGGCGTAATTCTAATCAAGGGAGGTACAATAACACATTTCTCGAAAGAGCACGGAAAACTAATTCCAACAAATGAGTTTATATATAACACGCGAAACAATCAAACCGAAAAAAACACAGGAATACAATCAGTTTTTGCGATAGAAGAAGATTCAGAAGGCAACATATGGTTTGGAGATAGAGACTCAGGAGTTTGGAAATATGATGGAAAGGCATTAAAAAACTATTCCATTGATAAATCTTTATCTACACAAATGACTTGGTCTATTTACAAGGATAATCAAGGCAATTTACTGTTTGGAATGGCAGATGGAGGCGTTTATCAATTTAATGGAAAGACTTTTGACAAAAGATTCTAACAGATAAAAACGAACGCACAATAAGGTGTATAGCCAATAGGGCATTTAGAAATAAATTGAAAGTCCTGTTTTTTGAGCAGGCAACGCCAAAACAAAGTTTTGACGTTTAACAAAATATAAAAGTAAAAACGTTTGTTTTGGCTTAGTGGTAAACCGAAAGTGAAGTGCTTCTAATCTGCCCTACTGTCCATACACAGAACGTTGTGCAGCATTAAAAAGAACTGAATGCAGAAAATAGATTATGGAGATATAAATAAATTCCTTGTCTCAATCGGACTTGTTCTGATTGGACTTGCTGTGTTAGTTCCTTACCTCTATTTAAAAGAAGACTTTGGCTTGTATTTGGAACAGACTCAAATAGACAAACTTCAAGAACCAATAAAAGAACTGATATCCTCAAAACAGAGTCAGGTAATAAAAATTCAAAAATTTATTCCTTGGGTTTCTCTCGGCTTCTTCCTAATTGGTTTGACTTCTTCAATTATCGGATTAGTTAGATGGTTTAAACGACAATCAAAACTTGATGAAAAATTTGACAAGGAAATCCAAAAGTTGGATTTAGAAATTGACTCATTAACCCCAGAAGAGAAAAGGCAAAAGGCAATTAAGGAAGTGAATGAAATTGAGAAAGAGGAACAATTAGATCCTGAAGCCACTCCAACGACTACTGCCCCAAGGAATCAAGCATATCTCAATTATATGAAAATTGAGAATAGCATTACTAAGGTTTTTGAAGATTACAATAGTCCAAATTTTGATATCCTATCACAACAACGTATTGGTAACAGATTTGAAATTGACATTTTACTGAAAGCTAAGACTAAGAAATTTTCGGACAGAATTGTTGAGATTAAGTACTTCCGTAAACAATTGCCATTCTCAATAATTGAACAGTCTCTTCAACAATTGAACACCTATATTTCATATTATAAACAAGCGGCTAAAAAGCAAGTAGTCCCAGTTTTACTTCTCGTTTATAACCAGGAAATTGTTTCCACAGATAGAATAGTACAGTATCAAAACCGAATAACTGACTACTCCCAAAGCATTCCGAATTTGAATCGACTAAAGGTGGAGTTTATCGAAGAAAGCCAAATCAAAAACTTTAATGTTCAACGAATTTTGAAAAAATAATACAACACACCAATTATGGGAATGATGAATCCACCTGAAAGGTGCCATATAACAAATGAAAGAACGGAAAACTATCCCTCTTCTTGGGATTTAGTAGAATACATTATTTCGATAAATGGAAAACGAATGCTGTTTAGGTTTCCATGGGAACATCAAAACAACGAGTTCGTTGAAAACAAAAAGTATATCCTTCATGGTATGATATTGAACGGAAAGTTCCCCGCAGAATTCAGCAATGTTGAAGGTCCCATATTGAATAATGATACACTTGAAAAACTTATTCGAAATGCAATTATTCCAAATTCTCCCGAAGAAAAAATAAACTCTCTTTTAAGCTATTTACACTCACTGCAGAGTTTTGAGGGCTCCCAAATCAACTGGCCTGATAACGAAGACAGACAAGACTTAGCAAAAAGATTATACTTCAAAAACCACCAAGAACTTGTTTTTTATCTGTTCACACTTCATGAACAAGGATATATTGATGGACGAGATGCTACAACAAAAGATGGTGCTGATTTGGTTGGACTACGGTTAACTTATGAAGGATTAGCGAAAGTGATTGAGATAAATGAATCCGGATCTCAGTCAAATCGTTGTTTTGTTGCGATGTCATTTTCAGAAGCGCAATCTGAAACAAGAAGTGCAATACGCACCGCTATTGACAATTGCGATTTTGACGCAATTCTTATTGACGAGCAACATATAGACTCAGATGTGACAATAAATGATGCGCTTATCGCAGAAATTAGAAAATCTAAATTCGTTGTAGCTGATTTTTCAGAGCATAAACATGGAGTTTATTTTGAAGCAGGATTCGCATTAGGATTGAGAAAACCTGTAATTTACCTATGTACTAAGAATGATTTTAGTAACACTCATTTTGATACAAATCACTATCCGCACATCATTTATGAAAATCTTGAAGAGTTGACAGAAAAATTGCAAACCAAAATAGAAGCTTGGATTAAATAAAAACGCTGCACAACAACACCTATACGCAATGCCCTTCGGGACACTGCGCATAGCCAAACCGTTACCCACCAATTGAAAAACCATGAGAATATTATTAAGCATTCTGATTTTATTGGTGTCCGTGAATGTTTATGGACAAACCACATTTGAAATAAACCTAAATGAAACACTTAAAAATAATCTCGAAAAAAACGTTTCGGATAAGGTTGATGAAACATTCATTTACATAAACGATGCGCGTTCTAACGAATTATTTTACTACGCTTTAAAACCAAAAAACCAGATAAAAGCCACTTTAATCTTATTGCCATCAACAGCTGAACGGACTGAAGATGTTTTGAACAACAACATTGAACTATCGGAATTGGCGCACGAAAATGGAATTCTACTGATTCTACCCTCAATAAATTGGAATTTTTATCTCGACGAAGTTGCGATGGACTTTTTGAACACAACTTTTAAAAATGCCGTCAATAAGTATGGAGCACCCGAAAATAAAGTTGTAATAGGAGGTTTTTCATTGGGTGGTATGAATGCAATCCGATATGCTGAATTATCCAAAGAAAATGCGGATTTTACATCGGTACATCCAATCGCCGTTTATGGAATTGACCCGCCATTGGATTTAACAAGACTGTACAAGTCGTTTGAAAGAACCAAAGAATTGAACTTTTCAGAACCAGCAGTTGCTGAGGCGAATTCTTTTCTACAACAATATCAAAGACAATTTGGTGGCTCGCCAGATAATGTGCCTGGAGCCTACATTAACAATTCAATGTATTCACGGACAGAGAAAGACGGCGGTAATGCAAAATTCTTGGCGGATATGCCAGTTAGAATATATTCCGACCCAGATATTGATTGGCATCTCAATGAGAGAAAAAGAGACTTGTACGATGTAAACGTATTGGACCAAACAGCATTCATCAACCAACTACGAATTTTGGGAAATGAGAACGCTGAATTTATAAACGCTTTGGGAAAAGGATATCGACTTAACGGGAGGCGTCATCCTCACTCGTGGTCAATCGTAGAACCGAACGAATTAATAGATTGGATTATTAAAGTGACGGAATAAAAACGGTGGGTAACAATGGCTATAAGTAATTGCTTCCCCTCGTTCCCAACGTCCACGTTGGGAACGCATGCTAGAAGTTCCAGCTTCAAACTTTTCCTACCGGCGAACAGCATCGTAAGGCTTTGATGTTATATGTGAATTATTCATTTTAGCCCTATTAAAACTAGAGATAACAGGAATTCAACCTAAACTTATTACTGGGATAACATAAACTCAGTTCACTTTTCTCTATTGTTGCCAGCAATTTGAAAACTACAATGACAGTCATTAAAGCAACTTCAATTTTAAAATTAAATGATTCTGATTTGAATCAATACAAATTGCATTTGGCTTGTTGGAATGGTTATGAACAACCTTTGAATGTTTATTTAGCTGACTGGAATAATTGGATAGGCTGGAATCAATGGCGTGGTGGAAAAAATGACTTTAACAGAAAGTATATTTTCAGTTTAATCCAATTTTATCACGAACCTGATAAATGGTTATTTGGTGGAATCTTTGATGTAAAAGAGCGACACGAAAATTGGAAAGAAACAGAAGTTGGTTATAGGGTAGAACTTTTGGATCTACACAAAGAAATGATTGGACGTCTTATTATTGATTTCAAGCGTTACCAAGGGATGCGTGGTAGAGCTTTTAAACTTGAAAGCTATTACAATGACTTCAAAATATCACAAATACTCAAACGACCATATAACGGAATCAATTTTCCCGGATATGAGAATATAAATATTGACTTCCCAGAGTTAGAATCAATTTTTAAATACCAAAAAAACGACTGGAAAGCTGCCTTGGAAAGTGTGAAAGGCGTTTACGTAATCTTCGATAAATCAAACGGAAAAAAATATGTCGGTTCTGCTTATGGTGATTTTGGAATTTGGTCACGCTGGTCTGTTTATGCTGGAACAGGACACGGTTTAAACGATGAATTGACTAAGCTAATCTCAAAAAAGGGAATTGAGTATGCGAGAAAGCATTTTCGTTTCTGTTTACTTGAATACAGACCTGCTAGAACTGACGACTCAATTATAATCGGAAGAGAATCATACTGGAAAGAAGCCTTCTTATCTCGGACAGAATTTGGATACAATAAAAATTAAAAAAACTGCTGGCAACAATGGGTACAAAACATAGGGCGGACCATGGTTACCGCAAGTTTTCGGCTCTTATTCAAGTTCATTTCGGGCGGACAGTTAAGTGCTTCGAAATGCCCTACGTTTCATACCCAAGACCATTACCTACAAGCTAAAAAAAGATGAATAAATTCAATGAGATATCTACGTTTTTTAAATCTGAATATTCATTAAATCAAGATGGATTAGAAGAGCTATTCTCATTGTTTGTAGTTAGAGAACACAAAAAAGGAAATCAATTAATAAAAGCACATTCAAAAGAGAAACAACTTCGATTTCTTAATAAAGGAATAGTTAGGGAATATTATTCTAGTGCAGAAAAAGAAATCAACATCAACTTTTATGTAAAACCGCAATTCATTTCTGACTTATTATCCTTTAGTAACAATGTAACTACCAATAAAAATCAAGAATGTCTTTCTGATGTGGAAGTTCTAAGCATTGATAGAAAACCTTTTTTTGATTTGCTAGAGAAGTATCAATGCGGAAAATCCTTTATTGAAGCATCATTTCAAAAGCTATTAAAACAAAAAGAAATGTTGGAGTTTAATCGCATTACTAAAACTCCAGAAGAATTATACAATGAGCTATTCATTTATAAATCCGAATGGCTTCAAGCTATCCCTCAATATCACATTGCTTCTTATTTAAACATAACTCCTGAAACATTAAGCCGGATCAGAAAACGCACTTCTTGATTTGAATCAATGTAATTGATTTTTCTTTAGTAGACTTTTGTATACAAATAAAAAACTTACAAAATGCTACATATCCATCACATAAGAAATGCTACAATGATTCTGGAAACAGAAAAAGATGTAATATTAATTGACCCAATGCTGGGTGACAAAGGTATTATGCCTTCGTTTACACTGTTCAGACATAAAGCAAGAAAAAACCCAACTGTAACTTTACCTAACAATCTAGAATCTATATTAAATAGAGTTACTCATTGTATAATTACGCATCAGCATCCAGACCATATTGATAATGCAGGAATTCAATTTTTAAAAAACAACAACATTCCTGTGAGTTGTAGTATTAAAGATAAAATAGCCTTTTCTAAAAGAGGTTTAAATATTACTCAACCATTAAAATATTGGGAAAAACAGGAATTTTTAGGTGGAACTATTGAAGGAATTCCTGCAAAACACGGTTATGGATTTGTTTCTAAACCAATGGGAAACGTAATTGGATTCTATATACAGCTACCGAATCAGAAATCTATTTACCTAAGCTCCGACACCATTTACACTAAATCAGTTGATAAAGTGCTAAAAGAATACAAACCTGATATTAGTGTTTTAGCTTGTGGAACAGCTCAATTTGACATATTCAAAAAACTCATTATGGATATTAATGATATTCTAAAATTCATTAAAAACTCATCCGGAAAAGTAATTGCAAATCACATGGAGTCCATTAATCATTGCCCTATGACTCGAAAAAAACTGAGAGAAATCTTAATTAAAAACAATTTAATTAATAAAGTTTTCATTCCTGAAGATGGGGATATAATGAAAATAGCCAGTAGGTGACAATGGCTAAATGTATTGCGGGGTTTAGTTGCAAATCAAAGCTTCTACCTCTCCCGACTGCCGTCGGACTCGGCGCATGTTCTGCTTCTCTGACGCTATGCAAAATGAAGGCAACTCCTGCTCAATTCCAACGCCGGAGATGGTTGGAAGCGTTTAGGTATTTCTGGGCATGAAAAGAAAAGCTGTCATCCTGAGTAGGAAAGGCTGCATTGAGGCTAAAGGGTGTTAACACGAAGGATCTCAAGTGAACTCACTACCCAAAGCTAGTTCAGGGCTTGAGACCCTTCGCAACCGATAAAGTGGCCTTAGTAGTACTCATCGGCTCAGGGTGACAGCTTTTTTTGTAAGATCATCCCTTCCCTCGTTCCTAACGTCCATGTTGGGAACACATGTTGTATAAGGCTTTGATGTTAAATGTGAATTATTCATTTTAGCCCTGTAAATAATAGGGAATAATAAACCCTGTGAGTGTTATTCTTATGTCGTTTACAATTACAAAAAGGCAATAATTCCAATAATTATTTGGTACTAACTAAACTCATTTGACCAAAAAAACGACGACAAAAATTCAGATAGATACTAAGAACATCCTTGCATTTTTCATGCATATTAGTTTTTGGTTCATCGTGTTTTTATGGCCTCTTTTATCATTGGAGGATATTTCACAAACACAATATATAATCAATAGAAATTGGTTATCAACCAGTAGCCTTTTTGTAGTTTTCTACTTCAATTATTTTGTATTGGTAGATCAGTACTTTTTTAAAAATAGAAAAGCCCGTTTTTATATCGTAAACCTCTTACTCATTATTGGAATATATTTCCTAATTCAGTACTTCTTAAAATTAATTGTTTTTAACCCTTCAATAGATGGTGTCAGACTTAGAGAGGTTAAAAGTGGAGCCTATACATCTATTCAACTTTTATTACCAATGATTTTAGGTATTGGGATGTGTATTGGTTTAAAAATGAACAATAATTGGACTAAAAATGAATTGATTTTACAACAAATAAAACAGACCCAATTAGATGCGGAAATCAAATACTTGAAATACCAAATTCAACCTCACTTCCTATTCAATACTTTAAATAATATTTATTCATTAATTGATAGTTCTCCTAATACAGCCAAAACCTCTATTCATAGTTTGAGTAAAATGATGCGTTATTTGCTACATGAATCTGCAAAAAACCATGTTCCTTTGGCAAAAGAAATTGATTTTTTGGATCGCTACATAGACTTAATGCAATTACGAACTTCCTCTAATTTAACCTTAACAAAAAATTTTCCTATGATTAATCAACCCATCCAAGTTGCTCCACTCTTATTAATCTCCTTTGTCGAAAACGCATTTAAACATGGTGTAGATACTGTGCAACCTAGTTTTATAAAGATCAACTTGGGTATACGAAAGGATACCATACACTATAGCATTATAAATTCTTCATTTCCTAAAACAGAGTATATAACAGATTCTGGAATTGGTCTTAAAAATCTTAAAAAGAGGCTAGAATTGACATATCCAAACAGATTTGAATTGACCCAAGAAGATAGTAATAATATATACACAGCTAAATTGATACTAACCGTTCAATAATAATGATTAAATGTATATTGATTGATGATGAACCGCTAGCACTTAATCTTTTAGAAGGTTATGTGAAATCTACACCTTATTTAGAATTAGTTGCAAAATGTAATAACGCTATTACAGCTTTAGAAATACTTGAAGAAAATGATATCGATTTGATTTTTTGTGATATACAAATGCCAAATTTATCAGGTATGGAGTTTTCAAAAACGATCGTAAATGATAAAGCAAAAATTATTTTTACTACTGCCTTTGAAGAGTTTGCTTTAGAAAGTTATAAGGTAAATGCCATAGATTACTTAGTAAAACCTATTAGTTATTCAGAGTTTTTTTCAGCATTAAATAAAGCAAAAAAACAAATTCGGAATACTCCAATACAAGGACATACTGCAAATTATAATGATGATTATATATTCGTAAAATCTGATTACAAATTGATTAAAATAGAATTAAAAGATTTAATGTATGTAGAAGGGTTAAAAGACTATTTAAAATTCTATACGGTCAATTCTGAAAAACCAATACTCTCCTTAAAAAGTATGAAGTCTTTAGAAGAAGAGTTGCCTAATAAATACTTTATGCGTGTGCATCGGTCTTTTATAGTGAACTTAAAAAAAGTTACAACCATTGAGCGTAATCATATCATCTTTGGCAAAAAAAACATCCCTGTTTCGGAAAAATATAAAGAGAACTTTCAGATGTTTATTGATTCTAATTTTTCAAAATAGACACAATCCCATCAAACGTATATAAAAGCCTTCCGTTTATCTATTTCTTTTTATAAAGCAATTCGTTTTCAGCAGTTTTGACATATCAAAAACTAAGTCAAAACTTTAATAACTCAAGCTTTAAGAAAATGATCAAGACTTTAATAATTGCTTTACTTTTTTTCATCTTAACACCAACAGACAATATAAATGCGCAGAACCGTAATACTGATTTACCCCCCACACTACATGATTCTGGTTTAACAGCTATACAAACCGAGATTATAATCGATTCAATTGGAAACAAATTAAGAACGAACTATATATTTCCTGAAATTGCAGAAAAAATGCTATCAAAGTTAGAAAACAACTTAAGTAAAGGGTTTTATAAGTCGATTGATGATCCAATGGAATTTGCAAATAAACTCACGCAAGATTTACAGTCTGTAAGTAACGACATTCACCTTCGTGTTATTTATGCCCCCGAAATGATTGCAGAAGAACAAAAAGTTGTAACCGCTGCAGACAGCCTCAAATTTATTAATAAGCAAATAGATAGAATGAAACGGGAAAATTTTGGTTTCAAAGAGGTAAAAATATTAGATGGTAATATAGGCTACTTGAATCTTAAAGGATTTTTTAAAGCTCAATATGCAGGGGAAACTGCTGTGGCAGCAATGAATTTTTTAAGTAACACAGATGCACTAATTATAGATCTTCGCCAAAATGGAGGGGGAACGCCGGGCATAATTCAATTGATTACTAGTTATCTTTATGGAGCAGAAAATATGGTGCATCTAAATACTATCTATTGGAAGCCGACGGATACTTACACACATACTTATACCCTACCACATGTTAGTGGAAAACGAAATCCTTTTGCTGATATATATATACTAACAAGTAGCCGCACATTTTCGGCTGCCGAAGAGTTTAGTTATAATTTAAAGCAACTAAAACGTGCCACTTTAATTGGAGAAACAACTGGTGGTGGCGCACATGCAGGTGGAATGGAGTTTCTGACAGATAGATTCGCCATGTGGATACCAGCAGGTAATGCAATTAACCCAATATCGAATACCAATTGGGAAGGTACTGGGGTTGTACCGCATATTAAAGTTAAAGCAGAACAAGCTTTAGAGATTGCTCAAATTACTGCACTTGATTCTTTATCGAAAAAAACTCAAGACCTTCAAATGAAACATTATTATGAATGGCATTTAAAAACACAAAAAGCATTACTCAATCCTATAAAAATTGAGCCAGCCATTCTTAAATCTTACACTGGAAGGTATAACGAACGAGTTGTTACTTTTGAAAATGGAAAGTTATACTATCAAAGAGGTGATAGGGGAAAATATGAACTTACACCCTTAAGCGAAGATGAGTTTAAATTAAAAGGATTACCTGATTTCAGAATTCGGTTTATATTAGAAAATAACACAGTTATAGCTCTGGAAGGGTACTATGATGATGGGAGAACTGATAGAGATTTAAAGTCTCCAAAAAAATAAATGTTGCCAACAAAAAATATAACTAATGTTTGCTAATTGATAACTCCATCTGCAGCTATACATACCGTCACTCCCTTATACCCTCGTTCCCAATGTCCACGTTGGGAACACATGTTGTATAAGGCTTTGATGTTAAATGTGAATTATTCATTTTAGCCCTGTAAATATTAGGGATATCAGGAACTCCGTGAGTGTTCATCCTGTGTTATGCTTCATCATGACCAACAATTAACCAATGATAAAATTCTTTCGAAAAATCCGACAAAAACTACTGGCTGATAATAAATTCAGCAAATATCTGATTTATGCGATTGGCGAGATTGTACTTGTTGTAATTGGAATCTTAATTGCACTACAAATCAATAATGCAAACGAAGTACGTAAATCAAATCGAGAATTAGATAAGATAAACCAAAATCTGATACAGGAATTTGAATCAAATCAAAAGGCTCTAAATACAGCAATAAACCAATTGAAATGGACAAAACATGGAAGTCTAGAAGTACTTTCTATGATAGGAAAATCAGAGAGTGAACTTACGATTACCAATATTGATAGTTTAATAGAGACTTCGCTTTTTTGGCCAACTTGGAAACCAACTAATTTTGTACTAAATGAACTAAAGAGTACAGGTAAGTTATCATTACTTGAAAACAGCAAAATTAAAGATTTACTCTTTGAATATGAGCGACAATCGGAATATGTAACTGATTGGAACAGGAGAATGGAAAAAAGTTCACAGGACATTATAGATTACATTAAAAATAACGCTTCATTAAGAAATATCAACCATAATAGGATTTCGATAAAAAAATCGGATTTTGATTTTAATAATGTTCAACTATTTAGTGATATAAAATTTGAAAACCAGATTGATGAAAAAGTACTTTTTTCACAATTTTTGGAAAATGTTTACAAAGAGACTGATAATCTAATTAATCAAATTTTAGAGGAGACCAAAAATAACTAAAGTACAGCAACGTGTATAATTCCCTCGTTCCCAACGTCCACGTTGGGCATGCATGTTGTATGAGGTTTGCCTTTAATTCAAGATGAACTCGAGGCTTTGATAAACGCCCATCCAGTTCATCGTTATGTTCTCTACAAGGATGACCCATTAATTAAAAGCTGAATCATGTTATAAATATTGTCACTTCTAGTGAATCACAATTACTTTTTCCCTTCCCCTTTTGTGTGGACAAAAGGGGAGCAAAAACCACCGCCAGGAATTGCTTCGGGCCTTCCTTAGCCGCGCCAGGCACAACATGCAATTCCTCTTCCGCCAACTGGCGGACTCGGCGCATGTTCTGCTTCTCTGCCGCTGTGCAAAATGAAGGGTGTTAACACGAAGAATCTCAAGTGAACGCACTACCCAAAGCTAGTTCAGGGCATGAGACCCTTCGCAACCCTGAACATTAACGAATCTAAGAACCATATCGTCATGCTGAACAGCGAAACGAAGTGAAGCATGATTCAGCATCTGTGTAAGGCTTTGATGTTAGATGTGAATTATTCATTTTAGCTCTGTAAATATTACAGTTAAGCTAGATGAATAAGACAACCGAATTTGTATTAAGGAAAGGCCAACTTGCCGACTTGGAAGAATTACAAAGGCTGTATGTGGATACAATAACTGAGGTCTGTAAATCTGACTACAATGAAGACCAAATTGAAGCTTGGACATCAGACACTAAAAACAATTCAAATAGTCAACGATGGTTAGACACACTTACAAAAAAATATGTTTTGGTTGCTCAAAAAGACAATGAAATTATTGGATTTATAACTCTTGCCAATGGAAATTACATTGACTTTTTATACGTTCACAAAAACTACCAAAGGCAAGGCGTTGCAGACAGTCTATTTAAGCACATTGAAAATATAGCAAGGCAGCAAAAACAAAGCATATTAACCTCTGATGTAAGTAAAACGGCACGACCATTTTTTGAAATGCAGGGATTTCAAATAGTAAAAAAACAGTCGGTTGTTCGACATAAAGTAGAACTGACAAATTTTAAGATGAAAAAAGAATTAGATTAACGCTTTAAATAATTAATCCACTTATGATAAAAAACTCACTAACTATGGTTCTTGTTATGCTGGTTTTATCGGCATGCAGCAACACCAACGAACCTACTCGTACCCAAGAAGATGAAAACAAGGAAATTGTTTTGACCTTCTTCAATGCCATGTGGAACATGGAAGACCTCGATGCATTGGATCAACTACTTGATCCCTCCTACATTGACTACGCACCATCTACTAACTTTAAAGGCAAAGCCTATACACCCGAAAGCATGCGTGAGGGTCGCAAGATGTTCGCACAAATGATGCCTGACTTAAGGTTTGAAATCGATGAAGTGATAGCGGAGGGAAATGATGTGGTACTATTCGCCACTGGCAAGTTTACGCATACCAATCCCACATTTACTCGACTAGGCATGGCCGCTCCCACAAACAAAGAGATTGCCTACAAAACCGTGTTTAAATACACCGTAAGGAATGGCAAAATCGTTAAAGGCTTTGATATGCACGACATGTACAATCGCAGCATACAAATGGGTATGATCGAGCCTCCAAGTGCTAATTAGGTAAATAATAGTCTCCGTTGAGGCTATTACTTATATGGTTTTTACCTGATGCCATTATAGAAAATACACAAGCCTGGCTTTATGAGTCGGGCTTTTTTTATGGATAAAACTCTAAGATTCAGGAGCTCATTTATGCCTCAATTTTGAAATTAAAACAGTTTTATTCACTTTATCCTGCTCTTCAAAGTCAACAGATCAAAACGAAATGAAATTAAAATATAGAGTGATCCCGATTTTAGTATGTGGAATGTTAGCCGCTACTCTGGTTAGTGCTCAGCCTACAAAACTGTTACGACAACCGTCTATTATCGAATCCAATATCGCCTTTACTTATGGAAGTGATGTATGGGTGAGTGATCTCAACGGAGAAAATGTAAGGCGGATAACCAGTACCAATGCTGTAGAACGAAATCCAATGATTTCCCCAGATGGAACTACCATAGCCTTTACATCAAACAGATCTGGTGTAAACTCGGTATATACCGTATCTATTGCCGGTGGCACCCCTAAAAGACTGACCTGGCATCCTAGTGGTGCTGTAGTTGCTGGGTGGACACCTGACGGAGAAAAAGTTTTGTATGCATCCACTCGAGATTATGCTCCTAGCCCTTCTAATCGGCTGTGGACGATCCCAAAGAATGGAGGCGTTAGTGAATTAGTTAGCCCACAACGTGGAGCAGCAGGTTCTTACGCACCCGATGGATCGAGAATCGTTTTGGATGTTGTTTCTCGATGGGAATCAGAATTTAGAGGTTATAGAGGGGGTCAAAACACCCCATTGGTTATTCTTGATTTATCGGATAATTCCGAAGTACTTATTCCGAATGAGAAAACCATTGACATCCTACCCAGGTGGATAGGTAATACTATTTATTTTTTATCTGATCGCAACAAAGGGGTCGCCAATATTTGGGCTTATGAATTAGATACTAAAGAACTGTCACAAATCACCACCTTTGATGGAGCCGATGTGAAGTGGTTCTCAGGAAATGAAAAACAATTAGTTTTTGAGCGTGAAGGGTTGCTGCATCTATATGACCTTACATCTGGGAATATTTCCACCTTAGGGATTACGATTATAGGTGATTTTCAGTGGGCCGAGACTCAATGGGAAAACATTACAGATGATGTTCAATATGTATCGCTTTCTGCCAAAGGTAAGCGAGTGATTTTTGAATCTAGAGGTGAAGTGTTCACCGTTCCAGCAGAGAAAGGTAATACAAGAAATCTTACCAATTCACCACTAGTTGCCGATAGAAAGCCTATATGGTCGCCCAATGGGGACATTATCGCATGGTTTTCTGATGAAGGCCATAGCAATTATAAGCTGAAGCGTATTTCGCAGGACGGCATGACGACCTATCCGGATATCTCTATTGGAGAATCTAAATACGCATGGGAGCCAGAATGGTCGCCAGATGGAAAATACCTAGCATTCGTTGACGATGACTTGAGAGTTCGATTGATTGACTTTTCAAACGAGACTATCAAAACCATTGGCATGGGCGGCATCAACATTGAAAGAGGGAATATGGGTTTGAGTTGGGCACCCGACTCAAAATGGCTGGCTTATACACGTGCTGGTAGCAACAATTTTACCCAAGTGATGGTCTGGTCGATGGCAACCAATTCAACCAAAGCCATAACCAATGAATTTGCGAATGCCTCTTCGCCTGCTTGGGATCAAGATGGAAGGCATCTATACTTTCTTGCCAGTACAAATATAGCATTAGGTTCAGGCTGGGCCAATACGAGTGCTCTGACTTCTCGTCCAGAATATGCAGCTTACGTCATCAACCTGAGAGCTTCGGACCCATCTCCTTTTGAGCTAGAAAGCGATGAGGAAGAAGTAGAACAAGAAAAAACTACAGAAGCATCCACTTCTAAGAACAAAGAGAAGCCTAGCGATACCAATAGCATGGAAGTTTCCATCGATTTTGACAACATCGACAGAAGAATCATCCCCCTTCCTGTTCCCACTAGGAGCTATGCATATCTAACTGCTGGGCCGAAAGGATCCGTTTTCATTGCAGAACGTGTACCTAATCAGCGAGGATTAAGCATTCATAAATTCAAGCTGTCGGATAGAGAGTTACAAGAATTCTCTACAAATGTTAATCGATTTATCATGGCTTCAGACAAGGAGAAAGTATTGATTCAATCTAATGGCAGTTGGGGCATCTCGGGTACTCAAGGAGATAAAGCCTCCTCTAAACCCGTGCGGGTTAGTCTTGAATTAAAACTCGACCGTACCGCAGAATGGAAGCAAATTTTTGAAGAAGCCTGGCGATATGAAAAAGACTATTTTTATGATCCAGACCTTCACGGCAGAGACTGGGATGAGGTATATCATCGATATGCTCCTTTGGTTGAATATGTGAAGCATAGAAGTGATTTGAATTACATCTTAGATCAGATGAATGGCGAACTTTCCGTAGGGCACAGTTTTGTGGGTGGTGGGGATTTCCCAGAAGTAGCATCAAACAAAGTAGGTCTATTAGGTGCCGATTTTACCCCGGTTAATGGACGTTGGAAAATCGATAGAATCTATACCACAGAAAACTGGAACCCTGAACTCACCAGTCCATTAGACCAACCCGGTTTAAAAGTAGAAGAAGGAAATTTTCTGGTGGGTATCAATGGAAAAGAGCTGTCAGCTACCGACAATCTATTTGAAGTCCTTGATGGGACGCTTAACAAACAAACCGTTATACACATCAATGATAAGGCAACCTTCGCAGGATCATGGAAGATCACTGTAAAACCCATCCGCAGTGAAAACAATCTACGCCAAAGAGCCTGGGTAGAAGATAACCGCAAGCTAGTTGATAGTTTGTCGGGTGGTAAACTTGCCTACGTTTGGGTGCCTAATACGTCTAATCAAGGATTGATATCCTTTAACAGATACTTTTTTGCACAGCAGGATAAATTAGGCGCTGTAATCGATGAACGATACAATGGTGGTGGTTTTCTAGATGACTATATGGTGGATTTGATGACTCGAGAGGTACGTGCAGCCTATACAAACGAAGTTCCCGGGGCGGCTCCTAAGGTGATGCCAGCAGGAATTCTTGGTCCTAAGGTACTCCTCATTAACGAAATGGCAGGCTCAGGCGGCGACTTCTTCCCTTGGGTATTTAGGCAACAAAATGCCGGACTTTTAATCGGCACCACCACTTGGGGAGGACTGGTCAAAAGTTCAACTCACTATCTTATGATCGATGGAGGATCTCTGACTTCTCCTGACAATGCCATTTTTGATCCCGCAAAGAATGAATGGATTGCTGAAAACAAAGGAATTGCTCCCGATATTGAAGTACGAATGGATGCAAAGTCGATTGCAAATGGAAGAGATCCGCAACTGGAAAGAGCTGTAGAGGAACTAATGAAGCAAATAAATGAAAACATGCTCAACATTAAACGCCCTCCTTTTCCTACTCCAGCAAAAAACAATTAACAGGCTACGAACAAAAGATAAAGTGCGTAGAAACGCACTTTATCAAAGCGTTAAGCATCATGATCAGAAACCGCTAATAGATGATAAAATTCTTTAGAAAAATTAGACAAAAACTACTTTCTGATAACAAGTTCAGTAAATATCTGGTTTATGCCATTGGGGAAATTGTTCTGGTTGTGATTGGGATTCTGATTGCACTTCAGATTAATAACTGGAATGAAGCAAATAAGAACAGAGAGAAAGAAGCTTTATTACTGACCGAAATGAAAAGTAACTTAAATGAAGATCGAAAAGACTTAGAATACAACATTCATAACAATCAGCAACGCATAGAATATAATGAGGTTATAAAAACGGTTATAGAAGAAAAGATACCTTATAGTGACACATTAAAGCCCTATTTCGGAAATATTTTCGGGAATTTCCAACTTTCAGAAAACACCTCTACGTGGGAAAATTTAAAATCTGTGGGTCTAGATTTAATCTCTAATGATTCACTTCGATATAGCATTTCAAATCTTTACTCAAATAAATACGAGTATTTAGAAAACTTAGAAAAAGGATTGGACGATAGATATCAGTGGGAATATTTTTATCCACAAATTCTGAAGCATATTAATATAGAAGAATTTTGGGTTTCAGGAGTGCCACGCAATTATGAGAACTGGTTACAGGATGAGCAATTTTATGAAGTTATTAAACTGAACCTTACGTGGCGTTACTATATGCAAAATCAGTATGAACTCAACCATAGATTAGTTCTTTCATTGGAAAAGCAAATCGACCGGCATTTAAAGTCATTAAATAAGTAAGTTAAGTGCTGTATTCTTACGCAGGTGATATTGTCAGGAACATAATTGGCTGAAATTTCTGGGACTAGAAACGGACAAGAACTCACTCAGTCTTTTCCAATGAAGCGGGTAAAATATAAAGCGAGTCTACCACAACTGCTGCTGATAATAGATTTCGGAAATGGTACTATATCAAAACTGGTTCTTATTCAATCAATAGTTTATTTGAACTAGATGCGTTTCTATTAGTTAACCGTTAGGCCACATTTAAAAAAGCATGAAGTGAATAAATCAGATATCATTTTCGGAATTATAATTTTTGGCTTGGGTAGTTGTAATACGGAACCCTCCATCCCAGAAATTGACTACTCAACAACAGCAGTTTCAGAACCCATACCATTTGCGGCAGGCATTATTTCTACGGAAGCCAATAGCGAATTTGAATTGGCTTTCTCGAAAGATGGGCTGGAAGTCTATTTTTCAAGACGTCCACCTTCTGGAAAACAGATGATTTACGAAAGTGATTTTAAAAACGGTACATGGACACTACCACAGCTCGCTAGTTTTTCTACAGATCGAGATGAAACACCGATGATCACGCCGAATGGAAAGTTTATGTTTTTCGGTTCTGAACGCGAAATCCCAAATAAACCAAACAAAGGGAACTTTGATATGAATATTTGGATGATGGAAGCTACTGAGGATGGTTGGAGCGAACCAAGTCCCTTACCCGAGCCCATCAATGCGGTACAAGTTGAAGGTGAACAATGGCCCTCATCAAATAATAATTTCCTGTTCACAAACGACAACGAGAATTACTATTTCACCACAATGTTTCGCGGTGATAGCACTATAACACTCTACCAAACTACATTCGATGGCGAATACTTTTCAGACCCTAAGGCAATAACCGGAATATGGGATAATGACGAGTATTGGGTTTACTCGGCTGTACTCTCTCCCGATGGTAAATATTTAGTATTTAACTCTTATGGCGCTCCCGAAGGATCAGGCGGCGAAGATATCTTTGTTTCTAGAAAAACAGCCACGGGTTGGAGCAAAGCAAAACCCATCGGCGATTTGGTAAATACCAAAGATGAAGAAAGTAGTCCAAGATTTTCTAGAGACGGGAAGTACTTCTTTTTTAGTAGAGCCGAAAACTTAGGTGATTATGAATATGGACAGTGGAGTATTTTCTTTGTTGAAACGGAGTATCTGAATTTGGATAAAGCATTTGAATAAATATTGATGCCTCAAAGCCAAAGCGTTCTTTATTTCAAAAACCAACCAAAAAGTATATCAGAAGTGGCTTATAAGTCTCTCCGAGTACCTAGAAAAATACAAACTGAATGAAATTATGGACCTACTACATTTAGCCACCGATTGGGCAAAAGCCGAAGTTTTCTCCACACGATTCTTCATCATCTTCGCCATCCTCTTTTTACTCGCTAGTTTTGGATTTTGGCAGTTGGGAAAAACGGATTTAGCTAAAGCATATATCATTCCAACTTTGGTAGCTGGCTTATTACTGATGACCATAGGACTCGGACTATTTTTCACCAATAAATCTAGAATTACCCAATTTGAAGAAGAGTTTAAGGCTGATATTTCAAGCTTTTATCAATCTGAATTGCAGCGCACAGAAAGTACATTAAAGGAGTACACTGTCGTATTTAAAGTGATTCCTCTTCTTATCATTGTGGCGGCTCTACTCATTCTTTTTATAAATACACCGACTTGGAGGGCTATCAGTATCACCTCTATTGCTATGTTGATTGTTATTTTATTAATTGACGGAACAGCGTACTCGAGAATGGAAGTCTACCATGCGGAATTAAAATCCATGGATATTGAACAGGGAATCAATAAATAAAGTAAGCGCTAAAGTATACATATAAATAGTGCATGGCAGTCTTCGGGTGCTGCAACATCGGTTTCGAGTTAGTTAGGGTATAGTTTTAACCAACCACTAAGCCATGCTTAAATTCTTTAGAAGAATCCGAAAGAAGCTACTGTCTGATAATAAACTCAGTAAGTATCTGATTTATGCTATCGGCGAAATTGTTCTGGTTGTAATTGGGATATTAATCGCGCTACAAATCAATAATTGGAATGAGAATACTAAACTTAAAGCACTAGAAAAGGATTTACTAAAAGAGGTCCATAACAGCTTATTAAAAGACCTAATTGATGTTAATACCAACATTCGAGCTCAACAAAAAACAATAGATAGCCAAGAAATTGTAATAGATTGGATTGAAAGCGATGAGGATTTTAATGATACCCTTTCTTCACATATATCAAGGGTATATCTCAATACCTATTTTGCGGCTTATCAAGGTCCCTATGAAACTCTGAAGCAAATTGGAATGCGAAACATCCGCAACGATTCACTGCGAAATCAAATTTCGAAATTATATAATATCACCTATCCATATTATTACCTCGTAGATGAATTTTATGCAAGAATGATAGAAGAGCAATTTATACCTCATTCATTTGAACATTTCAGTGAAGTAGATTGGATAAGGCCTATAAAAGTAACCAATATTTCTAAGTTGAGGGGAGACCATGAATTTATATCCTTATTCAAAACGACTCGAAACACTGCTCAAGCATTGACTTATGTGGTTATGCTTCCAACAAAGGAAGAAATTGAGCTCACATTGAGGATGATTGAAGAGGAATTAAAAGAATAAGCAAAGCATCGGTGCTAGTTCAATTAGTACCAACCCGATATTTTATAAAATACCTGCTCACACTACTTAATGTTATTTAGTTTAGGGATTCAATCATGACAAAAATCACATCCAGTCCGAATTGTGGAAATTCTCCAAAAATGGAGTTCATTAAACAGTTTAATATTGCCTTTGCTAATGGAGACATTGAACGGATCATCACCAGCGTTACCGATGATATCGTTTGGGATATAATAGGCGACAAAAAGATTAAGGGAAAAGAGCACTTCACTAAAGAGCTAGAAAAAATGAGGTCTTTAGAGACCGCTGAATTAATCATTGAGCAGATATTATCCCACGGTAAGGAAGGAGCGGCCAATGGCATTATTCGTATGCAGAACGGTCAACAATATGCCTTTGCCGACTTCTATACTTTTAAAGGGGCAAGTGGCACACAGATTAAAGCCATAACCTCTTACGTGTTAGAAGTATAATTATACTCCAATCACGTTATAAGTATATAACTACGTGGCTTTTAATATCTATTAAAACTTAGCGTTTACTCTCAGGTCTTTGTCGAAGCCCGTGATACGGTAAGTAAAGCGACTTGTACGATTTAATGTGATATCATCTAAGTTAACAAACTGCAGGGCTCCTGCTACTTCTTTAGAAGCGATCTTACGAGCCGCCACGTTTACAATACGTACTTCTCCTTCTTTAATAAGGTCACCTTCTACAGTTCCTGTGAGTGCAATAATGCTTTGATCGGATGAACTGTAGTTGGCGAATTGAACTTCACCATTTCTGAAACTACTGCTGGCAATACGTTTACCGTCCATCACTGAATACACCGCCACTCTACCTGCTGAGAATACCGTGAGTGTGCTTCCACTGCCGTATAGATTTAAGCCTTTAACTTCTTGATCGAAAGTTATAGTCTGAATTTGATTTCCAAATCGATCAACAATCACTATTTCATCGTCAGCGCCTGCTTTACCGGTCGCTATGGCGATAAACTCGCCTGATTCAGCTACTCGCACCGTTCTTATAATTCGATCTGCGCTGTAATAGATATCCGTTGTACCATCATTTTTGCCTATACCCACCACTTTAGCGCGTGAGCCATCTTTGCCGCTGCTCTTCACTTTGGGGTTATACAACACAATAGTTCGTGCCTGTGGGTCGGTAGCCAACTCAGAGATGCTTTCTCCCCCACTACTTTGGGTACTGTTCGAAATAGCCCATTCTGTTTTCCCAAGCACATTGTACTTCACAAAATTTGCGATGTTTTCACGCACGATAATAGATCCATTTGCAAGTCCGTAGGTCTTAAAAGAAGGATCGCTAGACGGTTTAGTATGTGCTACTGTGTTAATAAGAGAACCGGATACCTCCTTCACTTGAACTTCACCACTTTCATATACCGCAACAGGTTTTGTAGTGCTGTTTGATGAAAATGAAAGCGATACCGATTGTGCTACAAGTACGCTAGAGAACAGGAGATTGATAAGAGAAATAGTGAGAATCTTCATAAATAGTCTAATTTTTAAATACACTTAAAGAACGGGATTTTTACAGAATATTTCCTTGCTCAATCATTCTTTTTTGAAGTAGGCCATTTCTTCATCTCCTATTATTCCTATTCAGATTCTCCTACTAATTATTCTATATTCTAGACAAATGATAACTACACGAAATTCTTTGTGATTAGCTTTCTAAGTGTATTTCCGCCTTATAGAGGGGGGATTTCTCGTTTTAGTGATTTCTTACTTCGGCATATGAAGCAGCGCTTCCAGGTAGAGGCTGTGAATTACCAGAAGTTATATCCTGATTTCCTATTCCCTGGCACTACACAGTTTGAGCGTACCGATGAGCAGTATACCTTAGAAGGTGTTCATGCATACAATCCCTTTTCTTGGCGAGCTACGGCTTCTGAAATAGCTCAACAGAAACCGACTACCCTACTGATCACCTATTGGCACCCCTTTTTCATTTTTTGCTTCAACACCATTTTGAAGGTGGTGAAAAAGAATTCGCCCGATACGCAGGTCATCATTTTAGCACACAACATAAAACCGCATGAACCTTTTGTGTTTAGTGATACGCTCATTCGAAGTTTCTTTCATAAAGCAGATCATATCATCACCTTGTCAGATCAAACTGTAGAGGAATGTGAAGAGCTTCAGATTACAACGCCTGTAAGTAAACTGTTTCACCCTATATATGAACATGAAGGCCCCATTCTTTCAACAGTGGAAGCCAAAGAGCAATTAGGCATAGCTGAAGATGAAAAAGTAGTGCTCTTTTTTGGACTCGTGCGCGAGTACAAAGGCTTAGATGTACTCATAAAAGCACTTAATAAAATAGATTTAAAAAGTGAGGGCATTCGTCCATTAATCGTAGGCGAGTTTTATGTAGACAAAGAGGAATACATCCAACTCATCGATCAATCACAACGCGAGCAATATCTCATCATTGATCGCTTTGTAAATAACAGTGAAATCGCAGGTGTTTTTAAAGCTTCGGATGTGTTAGTACTTCCATATAAGTCGGCCAGCCAGAGTGGGGTTTTTGCCGATGCCATCAATTTTCAGGTGCCTACTATAGCTTCTAATCACCCCGGACTTACCGAGCACATTCAAAGCACTGGAAGCGGACTTATCTTTAAAAACTTGGAGGAAGATGATTTATTAGTTCAGCTTAAAAGCCTTTTAGGGGATGAAGAAAAGCGAGCAGAGATCCATGATAATTTAGCTCAACTTAAGTCTGAGCTTTCATGGAGCAATTTTTTGGGGCAGTTAGAAAAAATTATGAAAGATAGATGAGAAAAAGCTTGCCATAAAATTAACCAAACCGTATCTTTGGAATCTGTTTCGGAAACAGAATCGGGGAGTGGCGCAGCCCGGTAGCGCATTCGCTTTGGGAGCGAAGGGTCGCAGGTTCAAA
>Ga0098059_1000340_pt1 | contig 31258 bp, 25 predicted proteins | sample 20_taG_FD_92580 | JGI IMG/M metagenome (GOLD analysis project Ga0098059, IMG submission 92580) | Marine viral communities from the Subarctic Pacific Ocean - 20_ETSP_OMZ_AT15318 metaG | ecosystem: Environmental > Aquatic > Marine > Oceanic | place: Subarctic Pacific Ocean | collected 2015-01-19
GCCCATCCCTACGCCGATACTAACCGGATCAGGTTCAATGGGTTCGCTGTCTCCCTTCCGGGAAAAACAGCATCTCAGCCTTGCGGCACCCCAAGAGCATGTAATGGATCATTATACGCAATCTGAGGACACTTTGAACAAGCGTATTCCCGGCTGTGGCGGTGAGCAGCGGAGTAGTTTTCCCTTGGGGAAAGTCGCTGTCAGTAAAGATAACCCGGGGTCGACGCTGATACCTCGACCCCGGGGCACTTTCCGGTCAAATACTCGCCAGTCCAACGTGTCGTTCAGGCTGACATTCGATCAGAATGTGTAGTTGACGGTAAACCAGACTTTCTCGGTATCCACCGCAAACTCGTCAGCATTGTACATGGCGTATTTCAGCTCCACCGACAGGTTCCTGTTGATCGGGTAGGTGGCGACGATGTCAAATTCTTCACCGTAATCAGCGCTGCCCTCGTCGGCATTGAAGTCGTGGTAGAAAGCGGCGAGGGACACGCCTGCCACACTGCTGGTCACCTTGAAATACAGATCTTCAATACCGTCGTTGGGGGTGACCAGGAACATGTCCGCCCAGCCCTGGAATTTGTGCAGGGTGGCCAGCGGGGTGCTGAAGGCTTTCTTACCGTCATCGCTGCCCAGCAGTTCGTAACCTATACCCAGGCCAACACCCTTGACTTTGGTGCCCAGTTCCACCAGGTAGTACTCGGCGTCGTAGTCGGTGGCATTGTCACCGTAATCGGTCTGGGATGCAGCCGCTGCGGCGACGGTGATCGGACCAAAGGCGCCGTTATATTCCACACCGTAGGTCTGGGAAGAGTTGCCGGTGACGTTTTCCACCCGGTTGTCAAAGTCCAGCAGGTAGGCGTAGACGCCGATGTTGTGTCCCGCCGCGGGCGAGTAGGACAGGTACAGGGCGTGGGAGTCGGAGTCAAAACGACGGGGCTGAGCGCCGCCAGTATCAGGTCCGAACACCCGGTTGACGTCCCAGATGTAGCTGTAGTCCAACTTGATCGGTCCGACGGGTAGTTCCAGGCGCAAGGCGTCGTAGGTCTGTTCATTCTGGCGCCAGCCCACCCCGCCGACAAAACGCTGGCCGGCATGGTTGATGCGTTGGCGACCGGCGGTACCGGCAAAGTAGTCATTCTTGTATTTCAGGAAAGCCTGGTTGATATCGGTGCCGTCCGGGTCGGCGACGATGGGATATTGTGAGGCCTTGCCATTGGACGGCGTGGCATAGCTTTCGCTGCCAATCTGGGCGACGTCATCGACCTCGAGCAGCCCCGAAAAGCCATGAAAGCTGGCGGAGGTCAGGGTCAGGCGGGATTTCAGGGTGGACGCCTTGGCGACATTCAGGGTATCGACATCCTGATCCACGTACTCATAGCGGTAGCGGAAGGACAGGTTGATATCACCCTTGGTAAAGATTTCGGACAAACTGGTGACTTCTTCGGCAGTGGCAGATGCCGTGCCAGCCATTCCCACTGCCACCATCATAATGGCGGTGGCGAAGGCCACTTTTGATTTTGTTGCAACAGCTTTTTTCATGATCTAATCCCCAATTCAGGTCGTTTCCTGAAGCCGCTACCAAAGTGGTATGGTGAATGATACCTTGGTATTAACTTAATGAATTTGAAGGAATTTTTTTCCTTCCTGTGGCAAGTTAACAGCTAATTACATGGGTAAGTTTGACTTCGATCAACGAATCGAGGCTGTCGATTCCTAAACTAGAGATCACCGGAAGAAAACACGTATTTACACTGAAGCAGTTGTGGAGCACCAGCTATGCAGAGTGAACCCCAGGCCGTTCTGGAGGATCGTTTTGGTCGCGTTGTTGACTACCTGCGTCTGTCGGTGACCGATCGCTGTGATTTTCGTTGCGTCTATTGTATGGCGGAGGACATGCGGTTTCTGCCGCGCCAGCAACTGCTCACGCTGGAAGAGATGGCTTTCCTGGGACAGGCTTTTGTATCCCTGGGAGTCAAGCGTATCCGTCTGACCGGGGGAGAGCCGCTGGTGCGCAAAAACGTCATGTCGTTGATCGGCAACCTGGGCTCGCTGCGCGGGTTGGATGAATTGACGCTCACCACCAATGGCTCCCAGTTGCGCAACACCGCCCCGGCACTGGCAGCCGCCGGTGTGCGGCGTATAAATATCAGTCTTGATTCGTTGCATCCTGAGCGTTTCAGTGCCATTACCCGCACCGGTAAACTGCCGCAAGTATTGTCTAGCATTGAGGCGGCGCAGCAGGCCGGTATCGAGCGCATCAAATTGAACAGCGTGATCGTGCGCGGTCAGAACGATGACGAGGTGGTCGCGCTGGTGGAGTTTGCCCTGGCGCGGAGTCTGGATATCAGCTTTATTGAGGAAATGCCGCTGGGCGATGTCGGCTGTCGCGATCGGCAGGGCGGGCTGGTCACCAGTGAGGAAATCCGGCAGCGAATCGGTGATTATTATCCACTGTTGGCCAGCACCGAGAGCACTGCCGGGCCGTCCCGTTACTACCGCATTGCCGGCAGCACCAGTCGCATTGGTTTTATTTCTCCCCACAGCCACAATTTTTGCGACAGTTGCAACCGGGTTCGGGTTACCTGCGAAGGCCGGTTATTACTGTGTCTCGGTAATGAACACTCGGTGGATCTGCGTGCGGTGATACGCCGTTATCCCCAAGACATGCCCGCTTTGCAGAATGCTATTGTCAATGCAATGGCATTGAAGCCGGAACGACACTATTTTTACCATGATGACAAACCGCAAGTATTGCGTTTTATGAATGCCACAGGTGGTTAACGGGAATCAGGATGACCGAAATACAAGAGCCTCAATCAAGTCATTCGCCGGCATGGCTTAACCTGGGTTTCCGGCCTTTCTTTATGGGTGCGGCCCTGTTTGCGGTGCTGTCCATGTCGATCTGGGCGGCGATTTTTCCGTTGCAAATACTCTCTCCCTTGAATGAATTGGCCCCGATCACCTGGCATGCTCATGAGATGATCTATGGCTACGCCATGGCGGTGATAGCCGGGTTCCTGCTGACAGCGGTAAAAAACTGGACCGGTTTGCAAATGCCCCGTGGACTGCCATTGTTGCTCTTGTTTTTACTGTGGCTGGTGGCGAGATTGTTGCCACTGGCGGGGCAGAGGGTGCCTCTGTTGTGGACGGCTGCCGCCGATTTGTTGTTTATGGCACTGCTGATTCCTGCCGTAGCGGTACCGGTGATCCGGGCCAGATCCCAGCGTAATTTCGTGGTGATTGCCGTGTTATCGCTATTGTTTATCGGCAACTGCCTCTTTTACCTGGGGATTTACGGGGTTGTGGCCGATGGTATCCGGCTGGGGCTGTACCTGGGTTTTTACATCATCATCGCCCTGGTACTGATGATGGGGCGGCGGGTCATTCCCTTTTTCACCGAGCGCGGTGTCGGCTATTCGGTCACCCTGACCAACTATCTCTGGCTGGACAAGGCCGTGCCGCTCCTGATGGTCGCCTTTATTGCCGCTGAGCTGTTCTCGCCGGGAAGCCTGCCGACAATAGTCGTGGCTGCCGTTCTGACCGTGCTACTGGGACTTCGCCTGTTCGGTTGGCACACCAAAGGTATCTGGCGCAAGCCATTACTGTGGGTACTGCATGTTGCCTACGGCCTGGTGGTGGTGGGCTTTGCCCTGAACGTGGCGGCAGCCCTGACTGGCATTTCCCCGTTCCTGGCGGTGCATGCCTTTGCCTTGGGCGGTATCGGCCTGATGACCCTTGGCATGATGGCCAGGGTGTCCCTGGGGCACACCGGGCGCGATATCTTTGCGCCGCCCTCGGCAGTAATCTGGATGTTCCTGCTGCTTACTGGTGCTGCAGTGCTGCGGGTCTTTGTCCCGCTATTGGTGCCTGCCTATTACACTCTTTGGGTTGGTCTATCCCAGTTGAGCTGGATATTGGCATTTGCGCTGTTCACTCTGTTCTACATCCCGATGCTGGTGACGCCCCGGGCAGATGGTCAGCCGGGGTAGAAGTGTAAGTGAAGTGTAAGTGGGGTCAGATCAGTGGGGTCAGATCAGACTTTCCATCGAACTGCAGGAACGCCATATATATATTCGTAAAAATTTACTGGTTACAAGGATGCGACCATGGCTCGACTGCCGCGATTCTCTCCAGCTGGCTTGCCCCAGCACGTCATTCAACGAGGAAATAACCGCTCGGTCTGCTTTGCCGCTGAGCAGGATTTTTCTGCCTATACAAACTGGTTAAAAGAATATTCAGTGGAGCATGGCGTAGCCATACATGCTTGGGTATTCATGACGAATCATGTTCATTTGCTGCTAACACCTAAAACCGATGGCGCGTTATCAGCCATGATGCAGGCGCTGGGACGGCGTTACGTTCGTTACTTCAATCATCACTACCAGCGTAGTGGCACATTGTGGGAAGGGCGTTTCAAATCGAGCGTCGTGCAGTCAGAAACCTACCTTTTACAGTGTTACCGGTATATCGAGTTGAACCCGGTGAGGGCGTCAATGGTAGGGGATCCGGCAGAATATCCATGGTCCAGCTATCGGTCGAATGGTCTTGGTGTTGAGACAGACTTATGTACACCGCACCACGAATATCTGAAGTTGGGTAGAAATAAGCAGGAGCGGATGGTGGTATATCGTGCCTTATTCACGGCCCATGTGGATGGAAAACTGATAGAAGACATCCGCAGGGCAGTGAATAAGGGTCTGGCGCTAGGGAATGAAAGCTTTAAGGATGAGGTGGAAGCGTTGTACGGCAGGCGAGTTAGGCAGGCCCGGATGGGCAGGCCGGTGAAAAGTCTGATCTGACCCCACTTATTTGATCTGACCCCACTTATTTGACCCCACTTATTTGACCCCACTTATTTTATCCGATGTAGCGCCTTGTTAAGTTTTGAACGGTGTAAGATGACTTTCTCTTCCTGACTTTTTGGCAAAAGCCTTTGAGTAATCGAATATTTTCTGAAAAAGTCTTTCATTTCCAAATGCCTTAGCTGAAAAAGCAACCGCCAGTATTGAGCGATAAAAATAGTTAATCATGTCATCCACGTGATCGTCATATAACGGAGAAGAGAATGCACCATGTAAATTAAACTTAGGCGGATTTCCATAATACAACTCCATAACATGCGGTGCAGCTGCATGCACATAGCCAGAGTAACCCTTAGATATAGTTCTGCTAACTTCTTTACCTGTTGCAGGATTATCCCCAGATCCTCTATTTTTGTTTATATATGCTTAAATATGCTTTCTTAGAACCATTGGCCGTTTCTGTGATGATTCGACAGCTGTTTTTCCTTCCTCGAACTCCTCTTCAAAGAATGCATTCAAGAATGTTGTATGTCTTTCAGTGAAATCGTCGAAAATAACAGCAAAAGACAAATATGATATGTCTTCACTTAACTCGTCCAAAATTCTTTGCAAGGCAGCCTGCTCTTGAATTAGGCCGAGCTTATTCAGTGAGTATATGGCCTGCAAACCAGTAATAATCCTAGCCAACTTTAACAGAATTGCTACATATACATTCTTATCCTTGTATCTATAAGCATATTGGCCATCAATTGTGATCTTTGATGGAGCACCTAGTTGACCCGCAAGAACATCGAACGAACCGGTCATGTGTTCTAGTGCTTCTTTGTACAGTTCTCTCATAGAAACTTAACGCCGCCAACACGCGCAGTTTTGCAGTGAAGGCGAAGCCGCAACGTAAAAGCTATCGCTGTGATTGGCCTGGTTAGGCTTTACCATTTTTTACTTTCTCCAAGGCGACTTCGAGAGCTTTGGCGTTTTCAGGTTTGACACCCCTATCAATGGCTTTCAGCCAACGGTCGTAGCCAGCCTTTATAACCTGAATTCCAAGCTCAGTGAGGTGCGATGAGTGAAGCATAAACTCGTCTGGCAATGGGCCTTCTACTAATTCAGGTGCACTATCGGATAGAAGCTGATTTTCATGCAAGAATGCAAAGAGATGCCTAAACCTGTGCTCGATTTCAGATCGCAGTTCCGGGTTGCCCGGCGTTTGGGTATGCCAAGCGATTTTGTCAACCATGAAGCCAGAATCAAGCATGCTATGTCTCGGTGAGCCTAACAGTCTGTTAATGAGGCCTTCGGCCTCATAATAATTATTAAAAGGCGGCCACTGTAATATATTAGAGTGGCGGTCATTCGACCCCTAACCCATTGTTATATTTGATGTTTAATTTTTTGGTTTGGCGAGCATTCAAATAGGCTGGCCTGGAATGTACGGATGGCCATTGATTTTGATAAAAAAGCGGCATACTGTTCATATAAACAGTGTGTTTGAAAGGGAGTTCGATCATGGCCGAGTCACCGTCCCTTGGTTCCATTAAAGAGTACATGCTAGTCAGACGCTATAGTCGCCGCACGGTTGAATCGTACCTGCACTGGATTAAACGTTATATCCTTTTTCATGGCAAGGTGCGCCCAGAGAGGGCTGTCGACGGGGGAGTGTCAGTGTCACCCCCCGGCGATTGTGTTTAAGGATGTGACGACAGTTTGATCACCGCGATACCTTTCAGCTGGCATACCTTGATATGTGCTTCAAGGGGGCAATAACCGTCAGTCGGTTTTGCTGGTAAGCAAATCAGACTTTTCTCCGATAAAACTCATCCCGTTTTACGTTTTTATTATTGGATTAAAGCCTCGCCCAGCTCAATCCCCTCGATCTCCGCGTCATCAATCAGTTGGTAGATATAGCGGCTGATGGCCAGGCGCTGGCGGATTTCTGCCAGGTAGGCGGCCACCTGGTCGTGCACCTGTTCGTAGGGCAGGGGCATCCCCGGGATTTTGCGGTCCACCTGTACCAGATGTACGCCGTAGCGGGATTCAATGGGCTCATTGGCGAGCCCCGCTTCCAGCGCAAATACCTGCTGTTCAAATTCCGGGGTGGTCTGTCCTCGTGTAATCTGGCCGAGATTGCCGCCGGTTTCTTTGGAGGGACAGGCGGAGAATTGTCGTGCCAGCGCCTCAAAGCGATCCGGTGAGCGTTGTAATTGCGGCAACAGTTCCAGGGCGGTTTGCCGGGCACGCTGCAGGGTAGCCTCATCATCGGGTGCTGCGGCGATCAGGATGTGGCTGATCTGCAACAGGTCGGGGCTCTGGAAGTTTTCCCGGTGGCTATCGAAATAGCGGCGACACTCCTCGTCGCTGGGGAGCTCCGCCGGTGCCTCCCGTTCCAGTAGCGTGCTGAGCAGTGATTCTTCCGATAAAACCTCATCCCCTGCTGCAAGTACTTCTTTTGCCTTTTGCAGCAGCAGGGTGCGGATCACCAGTGCTTCAGCAGCTTTTTGAATGCCCTCCTGCGGTGTGCCTGCCGGGTGGTACTGAACTTCCCGGGCAACATCGTCTGCCGAAATCGGTGCGCCATTGACACGGATTTCAGGTACGTTGGTGGCAACCGGTGGTGGGGTAAAGCTGGAAGGGCAGCTCATATCTGTCTCCTGACAATGTTGGGTAGGGAAACGGTTGACCCCGGTGGCCTGTGCCGGTCACCGGGGGGATACCGTGATCAGGCTCTCTTTCTGCGCACGATCTGGTAGTTCCTGAGCAGGTACTTCACCGGTGCCGCCAGGCCACTGATAATGTGCACGAGGCGGGTAAAGGGGAAGATCAGGAACAACGTCATGCCCAGGAACACGTGCAGTTTGTACACCAGCGACACCGGGGCAATGGATGCCGCGGCTTCCATCGGTTGCAGTATGACCAGTAATTGTGCCCAATTGGCCAGCATCACCATGACCGAACCGTCCATGTGCTGGCTCGATGCATAGATGGTGCTGAGCCCCAGGATCAGCTGGATATACAGTAATACCAGTACCAGCAGGTCGGAGAAGCTGCTGCTCGCCCGCACCCGAGGGTCGGTGAAGCGGCGTACGATCAGCATGGTCAGGCCGATAAAGCAGAGCGCACCAAACAGCCCGCCCGACACCATGGCCAGCAATTGTTTGTTCGGTGTGGAGATCACATGGTGGTAGATGAATTCCGGTGTCAGCAGTCCCACCAGATGACCGGCCAGCACAAACAGGATGCCGACATGAAAAGCGTTGCTGGCCAGCCGCATGCTGCGGGTGCGCAGGATCTGACTGGAGCCCGCTTTCCAGGAGTACTGTTCGCGGTCGTAACGGGCCCAGCAACCGACCACGCAGACCAGCAGTGCCAGGTAGGGGTAGACCCCAAAAAGAATCGTGTTGATATCCATGATAGTTTCCTCAGTTTGCCCAGCGCACAGCGACGCTGTCGTTAGGGGATCGTTGCGGGGGCTGCGGCGTATTAGAGGGACAGCTATCCCCGCCTCCGGCTCCAAAAGTGACCGCTTCTTCCTCCCAGATTTTGTCCAGTGCCTCGGGGGTGTCGTCCCGCTTCTCGCCAGCCGCTTTCGAGCGCAGTTCCTCGACGTCTACTGGCACGCCGCTGATCATCAGCAGGCTGTCAAAGAGTGTGTCGTAGGGTGAACTGCGCTCTTTCAGGCGTGCGCTCAGCAGGCCGAGGATATGGGCTACATCTGCCAGTCCTTCGCGGGCCTCCAGATCCGGCCGGTGGGCCAGGAACTCCAGATAGAGGGGAATGAAATCCGGCAATTCGCGCACGTCAATGTGGAAGCCCTGGCTGCGGTAAACAGCCAGCAGATCTACCATGGCCTGGCCGCGGTCCCGGGATTCACCGTGCACGTGTTCGAACAATAGCAGTGACAGGGCGCGACCACGGTCGAACAGTCCGGAGTATTGTTCCTGGGCGTCCATCAGGTCGCCGTCGTAGATCTGGTGCAGCAGGTCGTTGAGGCGTTGACGCATGGCGGGGGATATCTCCCGCGCCGCCAGGATGACCGCTTCCAGTTCGGTGACCTGTGCCTGCAATTCGGCTTTTGGGTAATCCATCAGCCGGGAGATGACTTTGAGAATATCCATCGCTTATTTCTCCCATACCTGGACGGTCTGGATGACATCCCGCCGGGTGGTTTTCTTGGTGCCAAACAGGTTGATGTCGGACTCACCAGTGGAACAGCCGTTGCCGAAGGAGAAGCCGCAGCCGCCGCGCTCGGCGAAGACCTCGGACATGGCCTCCTCGCGATGAGCGGTGGGAATCACGAAGCGGTCTTCGTAGTTGGCGATGGCCAGGTAGCGGTACATATCTTCCACCTGCCGCGTGGTGAGACCCACCTCCTCCAGAATCTGCTGGTCGTCATGGCCATCGACAATCTGGGCGCGCTTGTAGGCGCGCATCGCCAACAGGCGTTTTAACGCCAGCAGCACCGGCGCCTCGTCACCAGCGGTGAGCAGGTTGGCCAGGTACTTGACCGGAATGCGCAGGGAGTCCACATCGGGAATAATGCCGTTCATGCCCACGTGGCCAGCTTCCACTGCAGATTGAATCGGCGACAGTGGTGGCACGTACCAGACCATCGGCAGGGTGCGGTATTCCGGGTGTAGCGGCAGGGCCAATTGCCAGTCGACGGCCAGTTTGTAGACCGGCGACTGTTGGGCTGCTTCGATGACGGAGTCCGGCACACCGTCCTTGCGCGCCTGCGCGATCACTGCGGGGTCGTGGGGATCGAGGAAGATTTCCAGCTGCTTCTTGTACAGGTCCTGTTCCGACTCGGTGCTGGCCACTTCGAGGATGCGGTCCGCATCGTAGAGCAGCACACCCAGGTAGCGGATGCGGCCCACACAGGTTTCCGAACAGATCGTTGGCTCCCCGGCTTCGATGCGCGGGTAACAGAAGATGCATTTTTCCGACTTGCCGGACTTCCAGTTGAAGTAGATCTTCTTGTAGGGACAGCCGGACACGCACATGCGCCAGCCGCGACACTTCTCCTGGTCGATCAGTACGATACCGTCTTCCTCGCGCTTGTAGATGGCGCCGGAGGGACAGGCTGCTGCACAGGTGGGGTTCAGGCAGTGCTCGCACAGCCGTGGCAGGTACATCATGAAGGTGTTCTCGAACTCGCCGTAGATGTCCTTCTGGATGTTGTCGAAATTTCGATCGACACTGCGCTTCTTGAACTCGGTGCCGAGAATTTCCTCCCAGTTCGGGCCCCACTCGATTTTCTCCATGCGCTTGCCGGACACCAGTGAGCGCGGCCGCGCCGTGGGCTGGTGTTTGCCCAGCGGTGCAGTGTGCAGGTGCTGATAGTCGAAATCGAATGGCTCGTAGTAGTCGTCGATTTCCGGCAGGTCGGGGTTGGCGAAGATATTCGCCAGCACCCGGAACTTGCCGCCAATTTTCGGGTTGATAGAGCCGTCGCGGTTGCGTACCCAGCCGCCGTTCCACTTGTCCTGGTTCTCCCACTCTTTGGGATAGCCGATGCCGGGCTTGGTCTCGACGTTGTTGAACCAGGCGTATTCCATGCCTTCGCGGGAGGTCCAGACATTTTTACAGGTGATGGAACAGGTGTGACAGCCAATGCACTTGTCCAGGTTCAGCACCATCCCTACTTGTGAGCGTATTTTCATTGTGATGCCTCCTTAAACGTCCTGGGGAAGTGGTTGCGGCAGGTCATCGGTATTTGAGCCCTCCAGCCAATCCACCTTGTTCATTTTGCGCACCACCACGAACTCGTCACGGTTGCAGCCGACGGTGCCGTAGTAGTTGAAGCCATATGATTGTTGTGCGTAGCCACCGATCATATGTGTCGGCTTCATGACTATCCGGGTCACCGAGTTGTGGTGGCCACCGCGAGTGCCGGTCATTTCCGAGCCGGGGGTATTCACGATGCGTTCCTGGGCGTGGTACATCATCACCATGCCCTCGTTGACCCGCTGGCTGACCACTACCCGGCAGGCGATAGCGCCGTTGACGTTGAATACTTCCACCCAGTCGTTGTCCTCGATCCCGGCCTTTTTTGCATCCACTTCGCTCATCCAGATAATCGGCCCACCCCGGGACAGGGTGAGCATCAGCAGGTTGTCGGAGTAGGTGCTGTGGATGCCCCATTTCTGGTGGGGTGTGATCCAGTTCAGCACAATCTCGGTATGGCCGTTGGGTTTCTTGCCCTTCACCAGGTCGATGGACTTGGTACAGATTGGCGGCCGGTAGGACACCATTTGCTCGCCAAAGGCCTGCATCCAACGATGATCCTGGTAGAACTGCTGGCGGCCGGTGATAGTGCGCCAGGGAATCAGTTCATGGACGTTGGTGTACCCGGCGTTGTAGCTGACGTGTTCATCCTCCAGCCCTGACCAGGTGGGTGAGGAGATGATCTTGCGCGGCTGTGCCTGGATGTCGCGGAAGCGGATTTTTTCCTCGTGCTTCGGCTCTGCCAGGTGCTTGTGGTCGCGGCCCGTGAGCTTGCCGAGCGCATCCCAGGCCTTAACCGCCACATTGCCGTTGGTCTCTGGAGCCAGACTGAGCACCATTTCAGCGGCGTCGATGGCAGTATCAATGCGCGGTTGTCCCTGACTGATACCCTCTTCGGTAACGGTGTAATTCAGTTTGCGCAGCAGTTCCACTTCTTCATCGGTGTTCCAGCCGATGCCCTTGCCACCGTTGCCGAGTTTTTCCAGCAGCGGCCCCAGGGAGGTGAACTTCTTGTAGGTGTTGGGGTAGTCCCGCTCCACCGCCACGATGTTCGGTGCGGTTTTGCCGGGAGTCAGTTCGCACTCGCCTTTCTTCCAGTCCTGTACCTCGAAAGGTTGCGACAGCTCTCCGGGCGTGTCGTGGAGGGTGGGCACGGTGACGATATCGGTCTCCACGCCGAGGTTGTCGTTCAGGGCGGCGATCTCGGAGAACTTTTTGGCGATGCCCTTGTAGATATCCCAGTCGGAACGGGCTTCCCAGGCGGGATCGGCGGCCTTGGACAGTGGGTGGATAAAGGGGTGCATATCCGAGGTGTTGAGGTCGTCCTTCTCATACCAGGTGGCGGTGGGCAACACGATATCCGAGTACAGGGCAGTGGAGGACATGCGGAAATCGAGGGTAACCACCAGATCCAATTTCCCTTCGGGACCTTGTTCCTCAAAGTCCACTTCCTTGGGAATTAAGTCACTGCTGCGGGCGAAGTTGTCTTCGTTCATGACACCGTTGTTGGTGCCCAGCAGATACTTGAGCATGTACTCGTGGCCCTTGCCGGAGGAACCGAGCAGGTTGGAGCGCCAGATAAACATATTGCGCGGGAAGTTGGCCGGGTTGTCCGGTTGTTCAGAGGCAAATTTCAGCTGTCCGGATTTCAGTTGCTGGACGACATAATCCTTCGGGTCCATACCGGCTTCAGCCGCTTCGCGGGCAACCTGTAGCGGGTTGCGGTTGAGTTGCGGTGCGGAGGGGAGCCAGCCCATGCGTTCGGCTTTGATGTTGTAGTCGAGCATGTGCTCCGGCCACTGGGATTTGTCCGCCAGCGGTGACAACACCTCGTGGACACTGACTTTCTCATGGCGCCACTGGGAGCTGTGGTTGTAGAAGAAACTGGTGCCGTTCATCTGGCGCGGCGGACGGCTCCAGTCCAGACCAAAGGCCAATGGCAGCCAACCGGTCTGCGGTCGCAGTTTTTCCTGGCCCACGTAATGGGCCCAGCCACCACCGCTCTGGCCGACACAGCCGCACATGATGAGCATATTGATCAGCGCGCGGTAGCTCATATCCATGTGATACCAGTGGTTCATGCCAGCACCGACGATGATCATGGATTTGCCGCTGGTTTTGTTGGCGTTATCGGCGAACTCCCTGGCCACCTGGATAACGCGATCCCGGGGTACGCCGGTTATTTTCTCTTGCCAGGCCGGGGTGAAGGGGATGTCGTCGTCGTAACTGGCGGCGACGTTGCTACCGCCGAGGCCGCGGTCGATGCCGTAGTTGGCCATGGTCAGATCATAGACGGTGGCGACTCTGGCGGTGGAACCGTCACCCAGTTGAATCTCACGCACCGGCACCAGTCGAGGCAGAACATCGTCGTGCTCGCAGTAGTTCCAGTGCTCGTTGCGTTCATCTGCGGCAAAGTGCGGGAAGGCCACAGCTACGGTGTTGTCACCAATCAGCGAGAGCTGCAGTTTGACGTCATTGCCATTCTTGCCCTCACGTGGCTCGATATTCCATTTGCCCTTTCCCTGTTCCGCTGAGGGCTCCCCCCAGCGGTAGCCGATGGAGCCCAGCGGTGATACCAGCTCGCCACTGGGTTCATCCAGGGCGATGGTTTTCCAGTCCGGGTTGTTGTCCTGGCCGAGTTTGCCGTCCAGGTCGGAAGCTCGCAGGAAGCGGGTGGGACAGAAGTGGCCGTCTTTCTCCTCCAGCAGCACCAGCATCGGCATGTCGGAGTAGCGGCGCACGTACTCGGTGAAGTATTCACTGGGTTTTTCCAGGTGAAACTCTTTGAGAATCACGTGACCAAAGGCCATACCGAGGGCCGCATCGGTACCCTGTTTAGGGCTCAGCCAGATATCGGTCAGCTTCGCCACTTCGGCGTAGTCCGGGGTGATGGCGACGGTTTTGGCACCTTTGTAACGCACTTCGGTCAGGAAGTGAGCATCGGGGGTGCGGGTCTGGGGCACGTTGGAACCCCAGGCGATGATGTAGTTGGAGTTGTACCAGTCGGCGGACTCCGGCACGTCGGTCTGCTCACCCCAGGTCATTGGCGAGGCGGGCGGCAAGTCACAGTACCAGTCGTAGAAGCTCAGGCAGACTCCGCCGATTAGCGACAAATAACGGGCGCCAGCGGCGTAGGATACCATCGACATGGCGGGAATCGGTGAGAAGCCGATGATGCGATCGGGACCGTACTGTTTGGCGGTATAGACATTGGCGGCGGCGATGATTTCGTTGACTTCTTCCCAGGAAGACCGAATGTAGCCGCCCAGTCCACGTGTGCTCTTGTAGCTCTTGGCCCGTACCGGGTCCTCGACGATGAAGGCCCAGGCATCCACCGGGTTGTCGAACCGCTTGCGGGCGTCGCGCCACAGTTTCAACAGCGGTTTGCGCACCTTGGGGTACTTGAGGCGGTTGGCGCTGTAGATGTACCAGGAATAGCTGGCGCCGCGGGGGCAGCCGCGGGGTTCGTGGTTGGGCAGGTCCGGGCGGGTGCGCGGGTAATCGGTCTGCTGGGTTTCCCAGGTGATCAGGCCGTTCTTGACGTAGATTTTCCAGCTACAGGAACCGGTGCAGTTGACGCCGTGGGTGGAACGCACAATCTTGTCGTGCTGCCAGCGCTGGCGGTAACTATTTTCCCATTCACGATTCTGGTTGCGGGTCTCGCCGTGACCGTCGGCAAACTCTCCCGTGACGGTTTTCTTGAAGAACTGCAAGCTGTCGATGAAATGACTCATGGCGTTACTCTCTCTTGATCGGTGGCAGTAAGCTGCCGACTCGGGTAGTGGCTTCAGTTACGGGTTATAAAATTCGTCATCCTTGTGGAGGGTGAAATTCTCACCACATTTCGGGCACTGAATTTCGGTGTCGCTCCGGTTTTTACGCAGGTAAAACCACCAGTTAATACCGATACACACTGCATAGAAGGCGGCGAAACCAATCAGTGCCACTTCCGGGGTGGTGGCGGTGATCTGCTCTCCGATAACCTTGGGGATGTAGAACGCGCCGTAGGCGGCCACCGCGGAAGTCCAGCCCAGTACCGGCCCGGCCTGTTCTTTTGGGAAGACCATGGCGATGGTGCGGAAAGTAGAGCCGTTGCCGATACCGGTGGCGGCGAACAGCACCAGGAACAGCAGGAAGAAGGGCAGGAAGAATTCTTCAGGGGTCGCGGAGTTGTAGGCGGCTTTCATGTAGTAGGCCACGCCGAGGGCGCTGGCCACCATCACCACGGAGCAAATCTGGGTGACCAGGGCGCCACCCAGTTTATCGGCAATCCAGCCACCTACCGGGCGGATCAGAGCGCCGATGAAGGGCCCCATCCAGGCATACATCAGGGCGCTGGGGCCGTTGACGTTGATGGTGTCGTGGGTCATGACGCCGTCCACCATGATGTGCTGGTAACCGAAGATGACCTTGATGGCCAGCGGGAAGGAGGCTGCGAAACCGATGAACGACCCGAAGGTCATGGTGTAGATAACACTCATCACCCAGGTGTGCGGGTTGTTGAAAATCTTGTACTGGCGGATCAGGCTGGTGCGAATGGCACCGGGCAACATTTTCAGCCAGAACACGGTGGAGCCGATCACCAGCACCATGACAATTTCTTTTGGCACACCAAAGCCGGAACCGTTGGCGGACTCCGGTAGCAGCAGCCACAGGCCCACGGCGGCGGTGACGAAGCCAATCAGTAGCATCCCCGCGATCATGCCAAAACTGACCACCGGGTTCGGGAGGTCGGGTGATACTTCCTGAGAGCGGATGTTGTTCATGCCGAACCAGCCGGCGAAGGCGAGTGGAATCAGCAGCACCAGCCAGATGTAGCCGGCGTTGTGAATCCAGGTTTCACTGCCTGCGGGTATTTTGCCGATCAGGGTGCCGGAGGTGTTTTCCAGAATCATGGAATCACCACCGAACAGACCAAACGTCATCACCAGCGGGATCAGGATCTGCATGGTGGTGACCCCGAAATTGCCGAGGCCGGCGTTCAGTCCCAGTGCCAGCCCCTGTTGTTTTTTGGGGAAGAAGAAACTGATGTTGGACATGGATGATGCGAAGTTGCCGCCACCGAAGCCGGACAGCAGTGCCAGTGCCTGAAACACCCACAGCGGCGTATTTTTATCCTGCAGGGCGATACCGGTACCGACAGCGGGGATCATCAATAGCGCAGTGGTGAAGAAAATGGTATTGCGACCGCCGCACAGTCGGATAAAGAAGCTGCTGGGTATTCGCAGGGTGGCACCGGTCAGGCCGGCAATGGCAGTGAGGGTGAACAGCTCGGATTGTGCGAACGGAAAGCCCAGGTTCAGCATCTGCACCGTGATGATGCCCCAGTAGAGCCACACGGCAAATCCGCACAGCAGGCTGGGAATGGAAATCCAGAGATTTCGAGTGGCAATTTTTTTGCCTTCTGATTCCCAGAACCGGGTATCTTCGACATCCCATTTTTCTAGATCGGCCATGATGGCTCTCCTCGTGAGTGCAGTCTTATAACGTTAAAAAATCGTCGGCTTTTGCCTGATCCAGCCGATGCCGAAATTGATCCAGTTTGATGGCGTAAAACATCAGCACCATGCAGCCCGCCAGAACCCCGTAGAGCAACATGAAGCAGGAACTGCGAATGCCGGTGAGGTCGGCCGTCAGACCGAACAGGATGGGCAGCGAGAAGCCGCCGAGAGCGCCGATGGCGGCCACCGCACCGCCTACTACGCCGACGTTATCCGGGTAATAGTCGTAGATAATCCGGTAGATACTGGCCTTGCCGAAGCCCATCGCCAGTCCCATCACGAAGGTCAGTAGCACGAACACCCACAGGTTGATGTGGATGTTGAGGAACAGATTCCGCTCGATGCCGTGGATGGTCATGGTGGTGGGTGGGTAGGAGAGGAAAAACAGGCACACCAGGCACACCCAGAACACTGACCAGTTGATGCGTCGGGCGCCAAAGTTGTCGGCGAACCAGCCCCCCAGGGCGCGTACAATGGCTGCTGGCAGGGTGAACAGCAGGGTGACAAATGAGGCAGTTTTCAGGTCGAGGCCGTATTCGCCCACATAGTACTGGGGCAACCATAGGGTCAGGGCCAGGAAGCCGCCGAACACAAAATAGTAGTAGAGGCCAAAGCGCCACACCCGCAGTTCCCGCAGGGGGCGCATTTCCTCCGTCCAGGATTGCCGGGACCTGGCTCGTTGGCTTCTGTCCGAGGGCGACCAGCTAAAGAACCAGAACAGTATCGCGATGGCCAGTAGCACAGTGCCGTAGATATTGGGCACTGCCTGCCAACCATAAGAAAGGATAATCAACGGTGCCACCAGATTGGTGATGGCGGCCCCGGCATTGCCGGCACCGAAGATACCCATGGCGGTGCCTTGTTGTGAGCCCGGGAACCAGCCGGAAACGAGGCTGATACCGGTGGCAAAGGTGCCTCCGGCGATACCCAGTACCAGACCGATACTGAGAAACTGCCCAAAAGTCCTGGCGTAGGGGAGGGTGAACAGCGCCAGCGCCACAATCAGCGATTGCACAAAAAATACCAGCCGGCCGCCAAAATGCTCCGCCAGCACACCGCTGATCAGCCGGGCCAGAGCACCGGTAAGAATCGGTGCCGCCACCAGCAGGCCGAAGGCGGTTTCGCTCAGACCCAGATCGGTTTTGATCTGCATGCCGAGAATGGCAAACAGGGTCCAAGCGGCAAAATGGGCGGCAAAGGCGGTTGTACAGATACCGAGGCTGTACCATTTATGTGGCCGGTTTTGTGGCTGGACTGTGGTCATGGGCTTTTCATTTTCTCCCGAATGTGGTTTGAATGTAGTAACAGTGAGTGGTCCCGGACATGACCTGTATCAATCATCGAACCGCTTGAATTTGATGGGGTTTTTTAAAGTACTACCTAAGTGGTAGGGTGATTTTTTTAAAAAACCTTAAATAACATAAGGTTGTTTTTGGTTGTCGGGATGGTGGAGATGACTGCTCCGAAAGTGGATATTTGGTGGTAATAACCATGGCAATGATGCTGACCGGCAGGAAATTGCGTTTTTCCCAATCGATTGCGATTCAGGTACTGATCCCGATGTTGGTGATCGGTCTGCTTGCCCTGTCGAGCATGCTGGTTTCCCTGCTGGTGACCCTGAATACCCAGCACGATGCCGAGGCGATCAATATTGCCGGCTCAATGCGAATGCAGACCTACCGCATTGCGGTACACCTGCAACAGGCCGTGACGGGAGAGGCGGATCCGAAAGATTTGAGTGACACGCTGGCGGAAGAGCACCGTGATTTTTCTGAAAAGCTGTATCAATCGAGCATTGCCCGGGTAGCGGGTGAACGCAGTGACGTCAGTCTGAAACGCGCCTACCAGCAGGTGGTCACAAACTGGGAGCAGCATATGGCCCCGTTATTGTTGTCTTTGAGTTCTGCTGAACAGGGGAGGCTGGCATCGGCCAGTCGGGAATACCTTGGGCATGTCGAGGAGCATGTGGGCGATATCGACAGGTTGGTGCTGAGCATCCAGCAAAATACCGAGGACAAAATCGAGCTCCTGGGCATATACGAGGGGCTCAGCATCTTTCTGTCATTTCTGGCGCTGGTGTTCATCGTTATGCGCACCGACCAAAACCTGGTTCGACCGTTGCAAGATCTGGTGCGGGCCGCCGAGCATACCAGTGTCGGCGATTTTTCCTACCGCACCTACTACGAGGCGGTCAATGAAATTGGCCTGTTGTGCAGTACCTTCAACGATATGTCCGCCAATCTGGCGCGGCACTACCGAAAACTGGAGGACATGGTGGATGAAAAAACTGCCCAGCTGCAGCGCTCCAACCAGATGCTGGACTTCCTCTACAACACTGCGCAGCGACTGTCGGAAGGGGTGGGTGGCAGTCATGAACCCTTCAGGGACATTATGGCCGACCTGAAGACGCTGACTGGTATCCCGCGTATTTCCCTGTGTCTGGCCAACGAGGCCAACACCGACAAATATGATTTGATTCTGCCTGCCGGGGAAGAGCGCGATTGTCTGAACCGCGACTGTAAAAGTTGTTTCATGCAGCCTGACGGTGATCATCAGACTCAGGGTGAGTCATCATTTGCCATTGAGGATTCCAGCGATAATTTTGGCTTTTTGTATATCAACACTGGCCCCAACCTGGTGCTGGAGCCATGGCAGCAGCGGCTTATCGAAGCCGTGGTAGAGCATCTGGCGGCGGCCATGGCGCTGCACTACCGGGAAGGGCTGAGTCGGCGGGTAATGCTGTTTGAGGAGCGCTCCATTATCGCCAGGGAATTACATGACTCTCTGGCTCAGTCCCTGTCCTACATGAAAATGCAAGTGGCACGGCTGGTGCGGCTATTTGATCGGGAGGCCCCGGAAGAGCAACTGCGTGAGGGGTTGGAGGATCTGCAGCAGGGATTGAATGCCGCCTATCGGCATTTGCGGGAACTACTGACGACCTTCCGGCTGAAACTGGATGCCCCGAGCCTTTATCAGGCATTGAAAGCCACGGTGGATGAATTTGATCGCCAGAGTGAGCAGACCGAGGTGAAGCTGGAGTTCCACCTGGGGCACTGTCCCTTGACCCCCAATGAGGATATCCACGTTTTGCAGATTATCCGCGAGGCCATCACCAATGCCTTCAAGCACGCCGGGGCCAGTAGTATCGAATTGCGCTGTGAACGTGGTGTCGATAGCCGCGCAGTATTCCGGGTGCTGGACGATGGTGTGGGAATTGCCACTGACCCGGTCAAGGAACACCACTACGGGCTTTCTACCATGCGGGAGCGGGCGGAACTGTTACAGGGTACCCTGGATATACACCCCGGTGAGGCGGGGGGGACCGAAGTGGTTCTCAGTTTTATACCAGAAGTCTTTTCCTGAGTAAAATGATCAACTATTCACCTGCGCCAGATCAATTTATTTTAAGGAATGGCGCTCTAAACTAACCCTATCGTGACAATGATGTACTTTTTGAAGAGGCGACCATGAACGAGTCTAAAAGCAAATTGATCCTGGTGGATGACCACCCATTGCTGCGCAAGGGCGTACGCCAGCTATTGGCGCTGGAGGATGATATGGAGGTGGTCGGTGAAGCCAGTAATGGTCGCGATGCGGTTGAATTGGTCAAGCAACAGGGGCAGGACGTGGACCTCGTGCTGCTCGATCTGAGCATGAAAGGCATGGATGGCATCGAGACTCTCCGGGAAATGCGCGAGGTGGGTGTGTGCTGCCGTATTGTGGTATTCACGGTTTCCGATGAAAGCAAAGATATGCTGGCGGCGTTCAAGGCCGGAGCCGATGGCTATCTGCTGAAAGATATGGAGCCAGCGGAGCTGGTGGAAAGAATCCGCGATGCCTGTATCGGCAAGATGGTGCTGTCACACGAGCTCACCGAGGTGCTGGCCAAGGCTTTCCGTGATAACGCCCGCAGTGAACAGGATTCAGGCTACGATGCCCTGACTCGTCGCGAAAAGGAAATCCTGCGCATGGTGTCTGCCGGGCTGAGTAACAAGCTGATTGGTCGCGAACTCGATATTGCCGAGGCGACGGTCAAGGTCCATGTTAAACACCTGCTGAAAAAACTCGGTTTGCGCTCACGGGTAGAGGCCGCTGTCTGGGCGGTGGAACACAAGAAAAATTAATTTGAACAGGCTCTAAGTCCTTCTGAACGGAGTTTCCCCTATGGAAACATCTTTTACCCGTCGTGCGCTCTGGCTGGCACGTGCCGAAACCCTGGTTTTCCCGCTCTGTCGCCAGGTGCCTTTTCGAATACAGCAATGGTTGCTGGAAAATGTACTTCAGCAATTGCTGGCAGAGGCTTCTGTTGAAGGTGAGCTGGCATTCCTTGAGGGCCGAACCCTCGAAATCCGGGTGACCGATATGGGTGTCGGTTGGCACATTATTGGCTGCCATCCCCGTTTGTTGGTCTTGCCGCCGAACGACACAGCCGATGTCACTATTCTTGGTCGCGCCAGAGCGTTTGTGTTACTCGCCTCCGGTCGAGAAGATCCCGATACGCTGTTTTTCCGTCGCGAGCTTTGCTTGGAGGGTGATACTGAACTGGGCTTGGGAGTGAAAAACCTTCTGGACAGTATAGAACGCGATGTCCTGCCCTTGCCGATAAGACGGTTGTTGTCGGGTGCGGGGGCCATGGCGAATGGTATTTAAACGATTCTCCGGGGGGACTGGCTGTCAAAGGTCGAGAGATACAAACCCTCGACCTTTTCTCTGGCCCACGGGGTTCTACGCAGGAAAGTCAGTGATGACTTGATGGACGGGGCATTTTTAAAACACTTGATATCAATTCGCCGGGCCAGGCCATCCCAATCGTAGTGCTCCAGCAGCGCTGTGACAATTTGCTGCAAGGTTACGCCATGTAGGGGGTTGTTCGGTTGCTGATTGGTCATCAGATTGATCCATCACTCTTGTTGTGGTGTTTATACCACTACGGTCGGTAAATGGCTGCCCATTAATGTGGTGTTGTACATCATCAGGCTGTTTTGAATCGCAATGGCAATGAGGAAAAGCCGCTTGCGGGATAGACAGCATTGATGGCTGGTTTGCCCGCTACGGGCTCGATCCACTCGGTGTGTTTGAACAGTGCCTCCATGACTGTCAGCAGCTCCATTCGAGCCAGCGGTGCACCGGGGCAGACATGGATCCCCGCCCCATACAGCAGATTTTCGGTCGGGTCGCGATCCAGGCGGAAGCTGTCCGGATTCTCGAAGACCTCACTGTCCCGGTTGGCGGAAATCCAGTTCAGCGAGATTCGCTCGCCAGCACCCATTTTTCGGCCACCCATTTCCACTGGGCAGGTCGTGATACGCCGGTTGGTTACCAGGGGGCCGTGGATCCGCAGAATCTCATCAATGGCCCCGGGTAACAGGGACGGTTGCTCGCGCAACCGTTTCTGTACCTCAATGTGTTTCGCAAGATAGTGAACCAATATACCGATCGCCGCAGAGATGGTGCCAATTTCTCCGACGGTCCAATTCCGTAAAATACTGGTCATCTCCTCATTGTTTAATCGGCGCCCCCAGATTTCTTCGTGCATCAGGTCGGCAGTGATGTCATCACCGGGTTTTGCGCCAGCCTGACGACGAACTTCAAGCATGTCGACGACGAGGGTTTCAAGTTCGCGTGCAATGTCCGACATCGCTGCCCGGTCTCCAGCGCGGGTGGCTTCGGTATTCTTTCTGGCCCACTGGACTAGCGAGTCGTGCAAGCTGGGTGGCCAGCCGAGAAATGCACATTGAACTTGTACCGCAAAGGGCTGGGCGATATCGGCCATCAGTTCCACACCATTTTGGGCCGGTATCTGGTCAAGCAGTTCTGTGATGATTTCCCGGCAGGAAGGTTCGAAGGCCTCCATTCGCGCTGGAGCAAAGTAGGGTTCTATGATTTGCCGGTAAACGGTGTGCTCCGGGGGGTCCATACCATTGGGAATAGAGAGATGTTGGGATACCACACTGCTGAAGGTGTCGTGATCGTGAAGTACCCGGATAAGGTCCCGATGCCGGAATAGTGACCACTGTATGGCCTCGTTGTAAGCGACAGGACATTGTTCACGCATGTTGTCGTAAGCAGCGCGTTGGTCGCGAAGAACCGATTCGGATTGCGGATCCCAATCGGATCGGAGTTTGTCTGTCATGGTTACTCCTTTTGATGTCAGAATATTTTGCGAACAGTCGGCATGCAGAATCTTGCCGGATAGCGATGTTTTCTGGTGCAGAGTCAACCGGTTCTGGTCGAGGGAAATACGCTATTGCGCTAAATCCATACCCGGCTTCCCGTACCAGTAGCCATTACAAAATGTGGCTGCTCCCTGGTCACTGGCAATGAGTTGATGGCTGAGTGTTTCTCCTCGGCGTATCCGGTCAAATTGCTCCAGCACCTGGAATGTGTTGCTGCCGGTTGGACTGATGCGAAGAATATCAACACCAATAGCTGCCATGTCATGGTATTCCGCCAGCAAATTGTGAATGTCACCAGACAGTGCCTGAATGCCATTCAGGGTAAATAACGACGTATTTTCACGCGTGTGCACCGGAATACCGTCTGGATAATCCAGGCAACTCAGCTGGCAGTCATCCTTTGGCAAGTTGTGATTGCGGGCGGTAAAACAGCGAGCGGAGTAGGCCAGTGGCAAATGTCCATAGCTGAATATTTCCGTTTGTACCTGTTCGGCAAAACCAAACTGCTGGACTTCCTCGAGGATACCTTGCAACGTGTGGCGGCTCAGCTCTACCGGCATCACCCAGCGCATCATGCCCGCCTGTTGCAGGACACGCAGGCTGGCGCTGTTGTAGATATTGATGGACGGACCGGCGACAAAGGGCAGATTTCGCTCCGAAAGCAGTTCCACCGCCGCCATGTCGTTGGCCTCCATCAGGCAGCCACTCTGATCGCAGAGCTTGCGCAAGGTTGCCAGATCGGCACGTGACTCGAACAGTGCCAGGGTGGAGAGCACTACCTGTTTACCCGCCTCGGCCAGTGGTGCTGCCATTTCCAGCCACGCCGAAGAGTGAACCTCGCGCCGTTTTGGGCAGACAGTTTCCCCCATGTAGATTATGTCAGCGGGGGAGTCCAGTGCCTGGTGATAGAAGTCTTCGACCTGTTGTCGCGGCCAGTAATAGAAAATGGGTCCCAGGGACAATTGCATCGGTTATTTCCCGTTGTGGTGGGTGTTTATTGCCAGGGACGCGAGTAAGCGCCAAAGGTGGTTTGACTGCCCTCGGAAACCCTGGAAAGGGTATCGAACCACTCTCTGCGAGGGGTGAAGTGTTTGCCGGCATTGTGATAATGATCCAGTGCTTCCCGCCACACGCTGACCACCTGCGCCACATAGGCGGGACTGCGTTGACGCCCTTCGATCTTGATGGCTTTGATGCCGATCTCCGCCAGCTGGGGAATCAACGCCAGGGTGTTCAGGCTGGTGGGTTCCTCCAGGGCATGATAGATCTGCTCCTTCACCTTGAAACGGCCTTTGCAGAGGGTGGGGTAGCCAGCGTTTTCGCCGGCCTTGAAACGGTCGATCAATACCCCGTTGAGGCGTGACTCCCGGCCACTGGCTGTCTCTTGCCAGCGCACCGCTGAAGCAGGTGAGCAGGCACCACAGGTGTTGGGCGATTCGGCAGTGACATAGGATGACAGATGGCAACGGCCCTCGGCCATGATGCACAGACTGCCAAAACCGAACACTTCCAGATCCACCGGGCTGGCGGCCGTCAGTTGTTGCACCTGGGACAGGGAAAGTACTCGCGGCAGCACGGCGCGACGAATGTCGAACCGGCGCTGGTAAAAGGATAGTGCGGCAGCGTTGGTGGCCGATCCCTGGACCGATAGATGCAGGGCGAGTTGTGGGTGTCGTTCCCGGGCGTAGTCGAGTACACCCAGGTCGGCGACGATCAGTGCGTCAACACCCAGTTGCGCAGCGCGATCTACCGCTGTCTGCCAGGCGCTCCAGTTGTGCGGTTGCGGGTAGGTATTGATGGCCACGAATAACCGGACATTGTGCCTGCGGGCGTATTCCAGGGCCCGGTCTGCCTTGCTGTCATTAAAGTTGAGGCCGGCGAAATGACGGGCATTGGTGGCATCCCGAAAGCCGATGTAGACAGCATTTGCACCATTGTCCACTGCGGCCTTGAGTGCGGGCAGGCTGCCCGCCGGACAGACGAGTTCCATGGTCGATCCTCTGGGTAATAAAAAAACGTCCGACTGCAATGGACCGGACGCAAAATCCCTGGAGTAGGGGTGAAAGCTTAGTGTTAACAGGCCCTAGTCTGTCACCGGCACCAGTAAGACTTTCTGCCTGGCCCGGTGAATCACGCCGGGGGCCGTGCCGCCGATCAGGGTGTCGTAGAAGGGGTTGTGGCCGTGGTTGCCGATGATGATCAGGTCTGCCTGTAGACGGTCCGCAGCCTGTATCAATTGATCGACGGGTTTCCCTTCCAGCATGACTGCACGGCAGTTGATACCCCGCGCAGACAGGTCATCGGCCATGTTCTTCAGCCGTGTCAACGCCTCATCGTAGGACAGCTGTATGTCTTTCTTCAGCTCTTCATCAGTGGCACCTTCCATACCCGGTAATTCAGTTTCCACTGTTGCCAGAATCAATACTGCACGGTACTGCATAGCCAGATCGATGGCCGCATCAAGCACATTCTCTGCATTTGAATCCAGATCAATGGCCGCAAGTATGGTTTTCATGGTGCAACTCCCCGGTTGACCTAAAAATGGCATAGCAAATTCTGCGGTGACTGCCTCAGCTTGCAATTGATGTACGTCAAGCGTGTCCCCGAAGAGGTTCTTATCTTAGGGGGTACCACCAAATAGACGGTTTAATGCAGGTGTTGGGTTGCCAGCCATGATATTCGGCTATCTATCTGAAATTCATGAATTATTTAGGGTTCTGCGATTACCTCCTTGGTGGTATTTCCAGACGAATTGGTCTTTTTCGCAAGCTTCGACCGATGACCTGGATCAACTGTCATACCGCAACCTCTAGGTAGATTCGGCTCACCAGTCCCGGTTGTCGTTTTACAGTCAGATACAGTTCCCGCGAGGAAAAACACCATGTCCCAGGCAACAATCAATTTACTGGATCTCAAAGATCCGAAAATCAGGATGCTGCATATCACGTGGTTCGCCTTCTTTCTCAGTTTTGTCGTCTGGTTCAGTCATGCCCCAATGCTGGCGGTCATCAAGGAGGCTTTTGACCTCACTGGAGAGCAGGTCAAGGCACTGATGATTCTCAATGTGGCGATGACCATTCCCGCCCGGATACTGATCGGTATTCTGGTAGACAAGTTCGGGCCACGCCATATTTTCAGCGGTTTGCTGATACTTTCCGGCGGTATCTGTCTGCTGTTTGCCATGGCCACCAGCTATGAACAGTTGGCGTTATTTCGTTTTCTGCTCGGTTTTGTCGGTGCGGGATTCGTGATTGGCATTCGCATGGTCGGTGAGTGGTTTCCGGCCAGACAGGTGGGCTTGGCCGAGGGTATCTACGGTGGCTGGGGCAACTTCGGTTCTGCGGCCGGCGCCATGGCGCTGCCGACCATTGCCCTGATGTTTGGGGGTGATGACGGTTGGCGTTATGCCCTGGGCCTTACGGGTGTCGTCGCTTCCCTCTATGGCGTGTTTTACTACTTGAAAGCTCGCAATACGCCCAAGGGTTCCACCTATTTCAAACCGAAAAAATCCGGTGGTCTGGAAGTGTCCAGCTGGCGCGATTTCTGGTTTTACCTGGCGATGAACATTCCCATGTACATCGCCCTTGCGGTGCTGACCTGGAAGTTGTCCCCGTCCAACCTGGGACTGCTTTCATCGGGAGGGGCCGGTGGTATCTACATCGGCTTGGTGTTGCTCTATCTATTCCAGGTGTACCAGATCTGGAAGGTGAACCACGAACACCTGAAACAGGGTGTCCCGGAAATGCAACGCTACCAATTCAGACAGGTGGCGATTCTCGACGGGTCCTATTTTGTGACCTTTGGTTCCGAGCTGGCGGTGGTCTCGATGCTGCCCTTGTTCTTCCTGGAAACCTTTGAGGGACTTGATCCTGTCAAGGCTGGGCTACTGGCCTCAGGGTTCGCTTTCATGAATCTGGTGGCACGTCCCGGCGGAGGCTGGTTGAGCGACAGGTTCGGACGCCGGAAGACCCTGATGATCCTGATTTCCGGGCTCGCCACAGGCTATTTTCTGCTTAGCCATATCGATGGCACTTGGTGGATTTTCCTGGCGGTGCTCGCCACCATGTGCTGCTCGTTCTTTGTCCAGGCGGGGGAGGGTGCAGTGTTTGCCATGGTGCCGCTGGTACAGCGGCGTATGACCGGCCAGATCGCTGGTATGGCTGGAGCCTATGGCAACGTGGGTGGTGTGACCTATCTGACCATTCTGTCGTTTGTCGATTATCAAACTTTTTTTCTGCTGATCGCCGCTTCCGCTGTGCTGTTGTTTGTAGGCGTGATTTTCCTGAAGGAGCCTTCCGGCAAGATGGCCGAAGTATTACCTGATGGAACAGTGGAGCTGATCGACGTAAGCTGACATGGCAACCAACGTGACGGAGAGGGTGCATACGTGAGTCGAGGGGGCATTGAAACAGCAAATGTTTTCCGGGCCACTGTGGGGTGCTGCTCCGATGCGGGCGTTAAACAGGTCAATGAGGATGCCGTGGGCTATCGTATTCCCGACGATCACCTGCTCAATACCAAAGGCATAGTTGTGGCGCTGGCAGACGGTGTCAGCACGGCCGAGGCGGGCAGGGAGGCGGCGGAGCTGTGCATTCGCTCGGTACTAAACGATTACTATACGACCCCGGAGACCTGGAGTGTCAAACATGCTGTTCAGAAAATTCTCACCCCGCTGAATCGTCAACTTTATAACCTGGGGCACGAAATCCACGATGAGGCAAGGGGCTATGTCACCACCCTGAGTGTGCTGGTGATCAAGTCCCATCTCGGCTATCTGTTTCATATCGGCGACAGCCGTATCCACCGTCTGGCGGCAGAGAATGGGGAATTAACCCAGTTGACCCGGGATCACACGGCGGGTATTTCCACTGAACAGAATTATCTGATCCGCGCCATGGGCATGGACACCGGCCTCAATGTGGATGCCAGCGTTGTTACCCTTAAGCAGGGTGATATTTTTCTACTCACCAGCGATGGGGTACACGATTTCCTCCCCATTGAAGCATTGCGTGGACTGATCGATCGCCACCCGGATGATTACCCACGTGCCTGTCGTACCATTGTTGCTGCTGCACGGGCCGCTGGCAGTAATGACAACCTCAGTTGTGCGCTGCTGCGTATCGACCATTTGGGACTGGAAAATATCGAGGACCTTAACGAGCGGTTGACCCGGCTGCCGTTCCCGCCTGATCTGTCTCCCGGAGTCAAGATTGATGGCTACGAAGTGTTGGCAGAAATGTATGCCAGCGAGCGAACTCAGCTCTACCGGGTGCGGGACCTGGACACTGGTGCGGAGCTGGTGATGAAAACCCCGTCGCAGAATTACTGTGACAGCCCTGCCTATATTGAGCGCTTTATTATGGAGGAGTGGATTGGCCTGCGAATCGACCACCCCAACGTCGTCAAGGTGATCGCCCCGAAGGGGGCGCGCAGGTTTCTCTACTACCTGATGGAACTGGTGCCCGGCTTGTCCCTGGACCAATGGCTGGAACAGCACCAGGAGCGCCGCCCAAGGGATCTGATCGCGCTGGTGGAGCAAATCGCTGCCGGCCTGGAGGCACTGCACGAGAAGGAAACCGTCCACCAGGATCTGAAGCCAGGCAACATCATGGTGACCCCGGACATGGAGGTTCGCATTGTTGATTTTGGCTCGGTGTATGTTCCCGGCATTCATGAAATCTTTACGCCGATGACCCGCGAGGTGGCACTGGGCACCCTGGACTACGCTGATCCCGCCTACCGCTTCCGTATCAATACCGGTATCCGTGGCGATATCTATTCCCTGGGTGTGATTGTCTACGAAATGTTTACCGGCTTTTTACCCTATGGCCACCGTATGGAAAAATGCCGTTCCCGGGAAGACTTCCTGCGGCTGCGTTACATTCCGGGTTACCATCACCGGGATCTGATTCCGTTCTGGTTTGACCGGGCACTGGAAAAGGCTGTTTCCATCGAACCGGAACAGCGCTACGAAACCCTGCAGGGTTTCCTTCGGGACCTGAAACAACCCAACCCGGAGTTTCTCAAGGAAGATCCGCAGCGTCCGGTGGAGAAGGATATGCTGCTATTCTGGAAAATGCTTTCCTTTGTATTATTCGGGTTGCTGATAATTTCACTGCTGGTATCCGCCTCCCGCTGATAGTCTCGACAGCCCACGCGGATTCGACCCGAATCAATCGAACTGATGAAAAGAGAGAATTTATGTCCCACGCCGCCAAAGAATTTGTCCCCCTGCACATCGCCGTCCTCACGGTTTCCGACACTCGCACGCTGGAACAGGACAGCTCCGGCCAGTTGCTGGTGGACCGTCTTTCCGAAGCTGGCCACGTGCTGGCGGATCGGGTACTAGTCCCCGACGATATCTACCGTTTGCGTGCTGAGGTGTCCCGTTGGATTGCCGACCCGCAACTCCAGATAGTGCTCGTGACCGGCGGCACTGGCTTCACTGATCGGGATTCCACCCCGGAGGCGTTGCTGCCACTGTTCGACAAACAGGTGGAAGGCTTTGGCGAGCTGTTCCGGCAAATTTCCTTTACCGAGATCGGCACTTCTACCGTGCAGTCCCGCGCAATGGCGGGCCTGGCCAACCGCACGCTGGTGTTCTGTATGCCCGGTTCCACCAATGCCTGCCGCACCGCCTGGGACAGGATCCTTGGCGAGCAACTGGATGCCCGCACCCGCCCCTGCAATTTCATTCCTCATGTGGCGCGGGTTGCTGAATGCGAGGGCCGCTCATGAACGGTTGTGACCAACCTGGGTTAATGACCGTCGAACAGGCGCTGGAGCGGCTGTTGGCCGCGGCACAACCAATGTCGGATACCGAAACCGTATCCTTGATGCAGGCTCTCGGCCGAGTGTTGGCTGCTGACCAGCAATCGCCGGTAGATGTACCGCCGGCGGACAACAGTGCCATGGACGGTTTCGCCCTGCGCTTTGCCGACTGTCATGCTGGTGAAGAAACCACCTTGCCGATCAGTCAGCGCATTCCGGCGGGTGCCGTGCCAGAGCCGCTACAGCCGGGTAGTGCCGCTCGTATCTTCACGGGTGCGGAAGTGCCTCCCGGTGCCGATACGGTGGTGATGCAGGAGCAGTGTCGTTGGGACAATGCCCGGGTGACCCTGGCTGCCGATATCAAGTCCGGCACCAACATACGCCCCATCGGACAGGATATTCACCGCGGCGCCACGGTGTTGGTCCGGGGACACCGCCTCAAACCCCAGGACCTCGGTCTGCTGGCCTCGGTCGGTATTGCCGAGGTACCAGTATACCGGCGCCTCAAGGTCGCTTTGTTGTGTACCGGCGATGAACTGGTGGAACCCGGCGAGCCGTTGCTGCCGGGACATATTTACAACTCCAACCGCTTTACCCTGATGGGTCAGTTGCAGGCACTGGGTTTCGATTATGTCGACCTGGGCAGGGTGGCAGATACGCCAGAGGCTACCGAGCAGGCGTTGCGCAGGGCCGCTAACGAGGCCGACTGTATCATCAGCAGTGGTGGAGTCTCTGTGGGTGATGAGGATCACGTCAAGGGCTGTGTCGAGAAGCTGGGCAGCCTGGACCTTTGGCGCATGGCAATCAAACCCGGCAAGCCGCTGGCGTTTGGCCAGGTGCAGGGCACACCCTTTATCGGCCTGCCCGGCAATCCCGCCTCGGTATTTGTCACCTTCGCCATTGCTGCACGTCCCTATTTGTTGAAAAGCCAGGGGGCCAGCGATTACCTGCCCACGCCAATTCCCGTGATTGCCGGGTTCAGTCGACCGCATGCGGCGAAACGCCAGGAATACCTGCGTGCACGGTTGGTCCAGGACGCGCAGGGGAATGTGCGAGCTCAACTGGCTGGCAGCCAGAGCAGCGGCGTGCTTTCCAGTGTTTCACAGGGCAATGGCTTTGTGGTGCACCGTCTTGGGGAAAGTATTGAAGCTGGCGATGCTGCACCGTTTCTGTCATTTTCCGATCTGCTTTTCTAGGGCCTGTTAACACTAATTGAATTCCGGGCTGACTTGATCTGAATTCTTTGAGGCCGAGGAGACGGCTTCTATAATTGAAAATAAAGTAGTCCCGGCGAAGTGCCGGGGCAGAAATATAAGGAGAGGGCTCTATGGGTAATCGAGTGACTTTGGCGTTTCTGGGTGCTGCCAATACGGTAACCGGTTCCCGCTATCTGATAGAGGTAGACGAGCGGCGGGTGTTGGTGGATTGCGGGCTGTTTCAGGGATACAAGCACTTGCGGGAACGCAACTGGAAACCCTTTCCGGTGGATCCCGGCACAATTGAAGCCGTGTTCCTTACCCATGCCCATCTGGATCACAGCGGCTATCTGCCGAGATTGGTCAAAGACGGTTTTAACGGGCCGATATACTGTACCCAGGCAACACGCGACCTTTGCAAGATTTTGTTGGCCGATTCTGCACATCTACAGGAGGAGGAGGCGGAATACCGCAATCGCCATCAGTACAGCAAGCATCAGCCAGCGCTGCCGCTCTATACCCGGCAGGATGCGGAAAAGGCGATGAAGCAATTTGAAGTGGTGGGGTTCAGTTCCGTGGCAGATGCACGTTCAGGCGAGTCGACTGCGACGGTCACCATGGGTGATATCGAGGCAAGTTTTTATGCCAATGGCCATATTCTCGGCTCCGCGTTTCTGGATGTGCATGCAGGCGGCCGACATATTCTTTTCAGCGGCGATATGGGCCGCAGCAATGACCTGATAATGCGGGCTCCGGAACTGCCAGTCTACTGTGATTATCTGGTGGTTGAATCCACCTATGGTAATCGTCTCCACGATAATCGCGACGTCTGGGACGTGGTGTCTGAAATCATTAATGACACGGTGTCTGCGGGTGGCTCTGTGCTGATCCCGACCTTTGCCGTGGGGCGCGCCCAGGCGATGCTCTACCTGATAACCGAGCTGCGGCAGCAGGGACGAATCCCCTATTTACCGGTCTTTCTGGACAGCCCCATGGCGATCAGTGCCACGGAGGTCATGCTTCGGCACCATCGCTATCACCGGCTGAACAAGGCTTCCTGCCAGCAGCTGTCACGGGATGTCACC
>Ga0098059_1000344_pt1 | contig 31124 bp, 47 predicted proteins | sample 20_taG_FD_92580 | JGI IMG/M metagenome (GOLD analysis project Ga0098059, IMG submission 92580) | Marine viral communities from the Subarctic Pacific Ocean - 20_ETSP_OMZ_AT15318 metaG | ecosystem: Environmental > Aquatic > Marine > Oceanic | place: Subarctic Pacific Ocean | collected 2015-01-19
AATGAAAATCTATCTAGCAGGATTTAAACTAATTGAGAATAAAATTTCAAAGGCAGAATATAAAGACACTTTGATATTAAGTTCTTTTTATGAGCATAAGAATGGGAAGTATGGCGACTATGTGTTGCATGACAAACATATCTTAGACTCAGGAGCGTTTAGTTTTTTGCGAGGTAAAAAAGCAGATTGGGATTTATATGTAGATAAGTATTGTTCATTCATTGAAAAGACAAAACAAAATTACTTTTTTGAACTAGATATAGATTCGATCATTGGTTTAGATAAAGTTGAAATCATAAGAGATAAAATCGAACAAAGAATAGGTAAACCAACTATTCCTGTTTGGCATAAATCTAGGGGAATTGACTATTGGTATAAATTAGTTGAGGAGTATGACTATGTTGCAATAGGTGGATTAGTTTCTGCAGGTGTTTCAGGCAAAGAATATAAATACTTGCGAATGATGGTTGACTATGCGAATAAAAAAGGAACAAAAGTGCATGGTTTAGGATTTACTAAAATGGATTGGCTTAAAAAAATAAAATGGTATTCTGTTGATTCGACAACTTGGTTAAATGCAGGTAGGTTTGGAGAGTATCAATGGTTTGATGGAACAAAAATTAAAAAAAGAACTGCAGTAGGAATAGGCATGAAAGTTAGAGAGGATAAAAAACTAGAGATGCTTATTCATAATTTTAAAGAATGGAATAAATTTCAAAAATATGCCGAGGAAAATCTCTAAAGTTTTATTGTATAGTGGTGGTATGGATTCTTACTTAATTGATAAGATTCTAAAACCTGATCACAAACTATTCTTTGATATAGGCACTAAACAAAACGAACAAGAAAAGAAAAGGTTACCAAAAGATGTCATTATAAAAAAAATAGACTTGGCTGAATATGTGCAAGACGATAATCTTTTAACTATTCCTTTGAGGAATTTAATCTTTTTATCTATTGCAGTTAATTATGCTGATACTATAATCTTAGGAACTACTGCAGATGATTTACACTATGATAAAAAAGAAAAATTTATTAAAGCAACTCAAAAACTTTTTAATTCTGTCTTGACAAAAGAATTAGTTTCAAAGAAAATAAAAATTGAGATACCTTACCAAGACAAAAGTAAAATTGAGATATTGAATGAATATCTAAAACTTGGTGGCGATATAGAAAAAGCATACCAAGAATGTTTTTCATGTCATTTTCCTAAAGATTCTCAAGAATGCCTAGAATGTATTCCATGCAAAAAGAAAATAGATACTTTTAAAATGTTTGGCTATGAGATTTAAAAACATCAATATCTTTGGAGCAGGAAATATTGGTTTAAATATTTGTAATCTTATAATTTATGAGGGCCTTGCTTGTAAAGTTAATCTTATAACTAACCAAGACATTGAAGGGATTAAATTAGATTTTATTAACCATGCTCCTTTCACATCAACAACCAAAATAACTTCTTATTTTTATAATAATTATCCTGATGCAGATATAAATATAATAGCAGGGGGAGTAAAACAATTAGACGGAGAGCAAAGAATTAATCTTATTGATCGCAATAAAAAGTATCTTGATTCAATCATTAGAAATGACATGAAAGGAGAATGGATTGTTATAACTAATCCTGATGACATCTTAGCGCATTATCTGCTCTCCAATACAAGCATACCAAAAAACAAAATAAGTGCCTTAGGAATCGCCTTAGACAATATGAGAGCAAAGTCAATAGGTATTACACAAGACATACTTGGACAACATAATTTGAATATCTATACTGAAGAAGAAGTTAATGTTGATGAGGTTGCAGAAATTCCTTATGCGATCATTCACAAAAAAGGCTATACTCAGTATGGAATGGGATATGTTGTTTTATGGTATCTAAAATATCTTAAGAATTATAAACATCAAATAGTTTCTAACTACAATGAGGAGAAAAGATTATTTGAATCAACTAAATTAAAATGAAAATAGAAAAAAAATATCACTTTTATGCTGCACATAGAAACAAGAAAGCAGATGAGAAGTGCGGTAGGATTCATGGGCATACTTATAAGATAAAATGTACTTTTGAGTTTGATAAAATGAAAGATGGTGTTACTATGTTATTTGGAGACATTGATAAAATAGTAGAGCCAATTGTCAAGCAATACGATCATTATTTTTTACTGCATGAAAAAGATCCTCTATGCACATTACTAAAACTAGACAATGAGCCTTTCATAGAATTGCCTTTTGATACTAGTGCCGAGAACATGGCGATTTGGATTTTCGTACAAATCAAAAGAGAACTACCAATAGTACAAATCGAGTTAGCAGAAACAGAAACTTCAAAAATAATTTACAATGGAACAAAATAATACTTTAAATGTGAGTGAGATATTTTATTCACTACAAGGCGAGGGCAAGAGATCAGGCACTCCAACTTTTTTTATTCGTTTGCAAGGATGCAAAGCACAAGGAGCATGTTATGCTTCAGGGATTAAATGCGATACTGAGTTTGAATCAGGGTCTGAGTGGGAATTAGAAAAAATACATACTTGGATGCTTGAAGCAAATAAGGATTGTAAGGAAATAACTTGGACAGGTGGAGAGCCACTTGATCAATTGAATGTTCCAATAGTTCAATGGTTTAAAGACAAAGGATATTTTCAAGCAATTGAAACTTCAGGCTTACATTCATGTCCTGATGGTATAGATTTTATATGCATAAGTCCTAAAGTTGCAGAACATGTCATTAAGAAAAATTTTAAAGATACTAAAGTACATGAGTTGCGATATGTAAGACACAAAGGACAAGAGATACCTAATCCTAAAATTGAAGCAGAAAACTATTGGGTTAGTCCTCATTCAGATGGTTATACTATAAACAATGACAATGTGCTACATTGTATTAATCTATGCTTGGATAATCCTAAATGGAAACTAAGTGTGCAAGATCATAAACTATGGAATATTTTATAAATTGGAAAGAGATTAAAAATCGAGTTAATCAATTAGACAAATCTAAAAAGTATTATGGTGTGCCGAGAGGTGGACAATATATTTCTGCAATGTTGAATCCTGTAGATAGTATTGAAGAATGCGACATAATAGTAGATGACTTAATTGATTCAGGAAAAACTAGGAAAGATTATGCAAAGTATAAGAAACCTTTTGTTGCTATTTTCGATAAACAAAAAGAAACAGAATTAAAAGACAAATGGTTAGTGTTTCCTTGGGAAATGAAAGAAGAGCCTGTTGAAGATAACTTTGTTCGCATATTACAATATCTAGGCGAGGATACAGACAGAGAGGGATTAAGAGAAACTCCTAAAAGATACCTCAAATTTATGAGAGAGTTTTTAACTCCTAAAGAATTTAACTTTACTTGTTTTGATGCAGAGGGAACTGATGAGATGATAGTACAAACTAATATACCATTCTATAGTTTATGCGAACATCACATAGCACCATTCTTTGGTGTAGCAAATATTGCATACATACCAAAAGATAAAATTGTTGGATTATCTAAATTAGCGAGAACATTAGACTTATATGCAAATAGATTACAGAATCAAGAAAGAATAACTACACAAATTGCAGAACGACTTATGAAAGAGTTAGAGCCTTTGGGTGTAGCAGTAACATTGAAAGCACAGCATCTATGCATGAATATGAGGGGAGTTAAAAAACATGACACTTGGACAACAACTTCAAAGATGATAGGAGTTTTTAAAGATGACTTAAACACTAGACAAGAATTTTTAAACATCATAAACTATGGACAAAAGTAGACACATAAAAAAGGAATCTTTACTTGAAGCATTAGAGAAATCATTAGGAGTAGTAACTCTTGCTTGTAAGAACGCCAGTGTTCCTCGATCAACATACTACAAATGGTTAAAGGAAGATGAGGAGTTTGCTCAACATGTGAAAGAGATAGAGAACATTGCATTGGACTTTGGGGAAAGTCAACTGCATAAACAAATAGGAGATGGTAATACTTCTGCAACTATTTTCTTTTTAAAAACGAAAGGCAAGAAAAGAGGTTATGTTGAAAGATCAGAATTGGATTTAAGTTCAGGAGATGAGCCGATCAAGTTAAAAATAAATATTAAAGGAGTTGAGTATTAAAGATGACTACACATCAATTGACTTTACTCATACTCAGGCACAAGCAATAGAGTATCTTTTCGATAACGAAACGACTGAAGTATTATTTGGGGGTGCAGCAGGAGGTGGGAAGTCATGGGTTGGTTGTGCTTGGTTAATCTTAATGTGCATAAAATATCCTAAGACTAGATGGTTGATGGGTAGGAGTAAACTTGATTCATTAAAGAAAACTACACTTAATACTTTCTTTGAAGTATGCGAAACTTGGAACATCAAAGCAGGACGAGATTATAACTTCAATGCAGGTAGTAATATAATTTCCTTTTTTAATAAATCTGAAATACTACTAAAGGATTTATTCTTATATCCATCAGATAAAAACTTTGACAACTTGGGATCACTTGAAATTACAGGAGCATTCATTGATGAAGCAAACCAAATAACTGAAAAAGCAAAAAACATAGTAGCAAGTAGAATGAGATATAAACTTGATCAGTATAATAGGATTCCTAAAATGTTGATGACATGCAATCCTGCAAAGAATTGGGTTTATACTCAATACTACAGACCAAGCAAAGATGGTAAGCAAAAACCTCATAGAAAATTTATTCAGAGTCTTGTTGATGACAATGAGTATATATCTAAGTATTACAAAACTCAATTACTAACTTTAGATGAGTTATCAAAACAAAGATTGCTTTTTGGTAATTGGGAGTATGATGCAAGCAATGATGCTCTTATAGACTATGATTCAATTATAAAACTTTTTGAGATACAAGGAGTATCAGGGCAAAAGTTCATTAGTGTTGATGTTGCAAGATTTGGTAGTGATAAAACAGTTATCTTATATTGGAATGGATTGCAAGTTGTGAAAATCAAAACACTATTAAAATCTGCAATGAATGAAGTAGTAGATGAAGTTCAAACTATGCAACAGGAAAACCAAGTACCTCTTAGGAATATTATAATAGATGAAGATGGTGTAGGTGGTGGAGCAAAAGATTTCTTAAGATGTCAGGGATTCACAAATAATGCTAGGGCCTTGAAAAAAGAAAACTATCAAAATTTAAAAACTCAATGCTACTACAAATTATCAGACTTAATTAATAAAGGACAAATAGGAATAACTTGTCCTGATGTGAATACCAAGAACAATATCATTGAGGAGTTAGAACAAGTGAGAATGAAAGATGCAGACAAAGATAATAAACTACAAATGATTCCTAAAGATAATGTGAAAGCGATACTTGGTAGGTCGCCTGATTACTCAGATGCCTTAGCAATGAGAATGTACTATGAAATAGATTCTAACTTTGGAAAATACTTTTTACAATAGAAAAGGGGGAATGCAAAATGTCAAAGCAAACCCCCTAATCCTTATGAAAACTCAGGCAAATATAAACAAAAAAATAAACTAACCAATTTTCTATTATATACTATGAAACTAAAAATCCATAAAGACGGTAAAGAACAAAATTACAACTTGATCAAGAAATGGTCTGATGTCAATTTAAAAAGATGGGCAGAATTAATTTCAATGAGGACTGATACTAAATCTAATGAAGCATTGGATACAATAAAAGTTCTAACAGATATTCCTACTCAAATCATAAAGCAGTTAGCCTTGTCTGATGTTTCACAAATACTAAGTAGAATTGCATTGATGCAAAGCGAAGCAAATACTGAGTTAGTTAAACGAATGACAATAGATGGTATTGAGTATGGATTCCACCCTAACTTAGACGACATAACTTTAGGAGAATATGCTGACATAGAAACTTTGATCAAAGAGGACTTGAGAAATTGTATGCCTGATCTGATGGCTATTTTGTTTAGACCTATTACTGAAGACAAGAATGGAGTTTATTCAATCGCAGCCTACGATGGTAATATATCTGTCAGGCGAGAAGTAATGAAAGAGATGAGTGGAGAACAAGTGCAAAATGCTATGGTTTTTTTTTGGACTTTAGGAAAAGGATTACTGAGGACTTTGCAATTATCTTTGATGGAACAGACGAGAAAGACAATGCAAGAAACCCTGGCGAAGCCTTTGGAAAAAGATGGGGTTGGTTTGGAATAATGTATAGATTAACTAATGGAGAGATAATTAATTTAGCGAGGATAACAAAACTGAGTTTGCTTGAATGTTTAACTTGGATGTCTTATGAGGTTGACTTAAATGAATCGCAAAAAGTAAACATGAAATATGATAATAAATAAAACTTACAACAATATAATAAATACTTTAAAGAATGTAGGTGCAGTTCATAAACATTTAACTACTACAACCACAGGAGATATTCATGATATTGATTTATCTAAAAATACTTTGTTTCCACTCATGCACATAAACCCTGTAGGAGTTGCAACTAAAAGAGCAACCATAGATTATACTTTTCAGATATTCGTTATGGATTTAGTTAGTCAAGATGCAGATTGGACAGAACAAAATATTCAGTCTGCTGCATTCTTAAACAATGAGCAAGAGGTATTGTCTTCAACATTGCAAACTAGTATAGATATAGTATCAATGTTTAGGAATAGTATCTATCAATCAAGCCAACAAGATAGCGATATCAATGCACCTATAATCTTTGCTGAGGAAGAATTTAATTTAGAGCCTTTTACTGAAAGATTCGACAACTTACTTACAGGTTGGGTGTTTCAGATTACTTTGAATGCAGACAATAACTATCAATCTTGCAATATCCCATTAAAGTCAGATTTAGATTATAAAGGATTAGTAGAATAATGTTTAAGTTTAGAATAGGAAATATGATCATTCAATTAATACCACCAAAAATAACTTTTAACTTATAATGGCGAATCCATATCATAAACATTTAGAAACTTATCTTAATGAGATGGGTAAGCAAGTTATGAATCGATCAAAGACTGGTTTACAATCTGCAAAACCTTATAGCAAAGGCGGAGGTCCTTTAGAAAATTCTATAACTTATAAAGTCGTAAAAACTAAAAATGGTTATGAGGTTAGATTTTCAATGTTATACTATGGCGAGTTTTGGGATAAGGGAGTTTCAGGAGTTAAGATTAAGAGATCATTCACAAATTACCAAGGCAAGAAATTAACTACTGACTTCTCATATAAAGGCAAAGGTCCTCCTATTGAAATCTTATCTAAATGGATTAAGAAAAAAGGATTGAAACCAAAAGGATTAGGCAAAGGACGAGATAAAAAATCAGGCAGATTTGTTTCAGGATTAGCATATCTAATTTCTAGGAAAATTAATAGAGATGGAATACCTGCCTTAAACTTTTTTCAAAAGCCTTTGAGGATAGCATATAAGACAATGCAAAGTCAAATGGAAACTGCAATAGCAAAAGATATTAGAGATACTATAAAAGGAATAAATTTTAAAAACAACTAACATGGCTACACAACAAGATCAGAAACCTTTATACGACATTAATCCTGCAACATTCAAGTGGATATATGTTTTTAGAAATGATGCAATAGTATCAGGAGTTCCTACTCCCTATTGGAATGTTTCTTTTTATTCTGCAGTTTTTATGAATCCTGTCTTTGGTAGTTTAGGTAGTGCTAACTCATTGATTGCAGAAGCCAAAACTATACCAAATAACACAGGAGCAGGAATCTTTAATTTTCAAAAATATGCTGAATCTTATACTGCTCCTCAATATCTTGCTTATACTTCTGCATCAAGACCGGTTACACTTCAAGGAACTGCAGCAACATACCAAGGCATTTATTTTCCTATTCATGTGATCGACAAGTTTTCTCAAAATGACAAGAATGCTAGTTATATAGAAGCAAGATGTCAGATGGAAGGGTCTGCTCAACCAAACTTACCTGCTACAGTAATTAGTGGTACAATTGCTCCATCTGTAGAGCAAATGGTATTCAATGGTTATCTACAAAATGACTTTGCTTTAACTAGGATAGGTTGGGATTTTGGTTATGATTATGAAACTGAGTACGCTCCTTTGAATCAGTTTAGTTATGGAATTTTATCTGATACTCCTCAAGTTGGTATTGGTGGTACTACTATGCAATATGCAGGACCTCATGACTATGGTGTCTTTTCTTTTTTCAATGCGATATTTACTAACTTCACTAAACCAACAGGAGTAGAAATAATGGGATATTTTAGTGATGGCTCAACTGATAGTTTCATAGTAGATAATATTGATGCAAATGGTGGAACAACTACTTTCACTCCTGGAGTTCCTAATTGTTTTGAAAGCATACTTTATTTTGGTGTCTTTCCGGGCAATTTAAGACAAACCCATGTAAAGTTTGAGAATTGGATAGTTGATAAAGATAGATCTTTGGAATGCTACACATTTAGATTAGTCAATGAAGATGGAGATGGTGGAGATGGTGGAGACCCAAGAGATGAAGATGACAATAGTGGTGGAGAGGAAGAAGCAGGATCAGGAGAATCAAGATCGAGAAAAAAAAGAGATGAGGAACAACCAATCTGTGAAATGTGCGAGGATTATAAATGGGATACTCGAAAAGAGGGAGAGGAGTGTAGATACGATACAAGAACTGCCTGTGAAAGAGCCAACTATAGATGCGAGGAGTGTGAAGAGCCTGGAACTTGGAGATGGGGTCCTGAGGGCGAGTGTGTTTATTTGTCAGAGTCTGCTTGTGAAGATGCACATGATGAGCCTGCAGGTGGTGTTGAATACTTATCTGTTCCTCATTGGATTTGCCTAAGATGTCCTAGTTCAAAAGGTTATGAGCCTGTTCGTATTGCATGGTTAAATTCCATGGGTGGTTGGGATTACTATACTTTCAACATGAAATCTAAAAAAGAAATTAAAACTAAAAGAAATGATTGGACACAACTTGAGGGAAGTTGGAATGATGTATCTTGGAATCCTCAAGGATGGAAAGGTGGGAAAAAGGCATTCACAGTTAATGCTAAAAGTACGATCATAGTTAATACTGATTTAGTATCTGAAGCAGAAGCAGATTGGTTTACTAAATTGATCAACTCGCCTGAGATTTATATTATACATCCTCACTATCAATTTAAAAATCCTTCTCAAATCAATAGTACCTATGAGCAGTATGTTAAGTCAGTTAGATTAATGACATCATCTTTTAAAGTTAAGACTCGAGTAAATGACAATGTAATCCAATATACTTTTAAGTTTGAAGAATCAAGAACATTAAATACCCAACCAATATAATATGAGTGTAGAATTATACATATATCCTCAATCTTATGCTGATCAACAGGCAGTGCCTATTGACTATTTGGCGGACTATCAATGGACAACATTGAATGCATCATACCAAGCAATTGAAGCAAATGAGCAGGATCATATAAACACAGTCGTTCCTATATCTACTCCTTATACTTTTTATAGATGGGGAGTTACTGCAGCAGGTTATCCAATGATGGCTTCTAATGAACTTATTCTACCTGGGAATGGTGGGGTATCTTGGAGAGCAACAGACATGGGTAGTGCTTTTGCAGTTTACTATCAAGCAAGATTTGAGTATGTGATCAATTCTGATCCTTTGACAATTTCACTTTATGATGGAACAACTCAAACTGCATCTTATACTTTCCCTGCAGGTGTAGCAGGAGCAACTGCTCAATGGGGATTCTATGTGCAAAATCCAACTACTACAATCTGCATTTCTGCAGCAAATGGAGATGTATCTGCAACTAAGAATTGGAGAATCCAAAACTATGTAGCACCAACATTGAGTGATGGTCAAGTATTAATTGATCTTTTTGATGAGAAGCAAATCCCTTTGACTTTGAGTGTAGATAACTTTCAAAATGCTGCAGAAAAAACTCAATCATATTCTAAGGCATTCAAACTACCAGGAACTGATCGAAATAATAAAATCTTTAGAAATATTTTTGATATTACATCTGTTACTAAAACTAATAGTATTGACTTCAATCCGTATAGAAAAACTAACATTGTATTGCAGGAAGATGGCTCAACTATTTTCAAAGGATTCTTGCGAATGATTAGCATAGATTATAAGAATGACAATATCATCTACAATGTAAGTTTATATTCTGAAACTATAAAAATTAAAGATGAGTTGAAAGGTAAAAAATTCTACGACATTGATATGACTGAACTAACTCATGCATATTCAAAAGCAGTTATAAAATCATCTTGGGATAATACACCCGGTTTAGACTTAAACTATCCTTTACCTGCAGGAACTTTTGCAGGAACTCCTGGAGCAATGACTACCACAGTTTTAAAATATCCTTTTGTAGATTGGACACATCAGGCTACAGTTGCAAATAATCCGGGTGCTCCCCCTGCTTCAGGCCCTGCTGATGGGTTACCTCAATTTGCATCACTAGGACAAATGTTTAGACCATGGATATCTTGTAGATATTTGATCGATAGAATCTTTGAGGGAGTTGGTTATACATGGACATCTACATTTCTACAATCTGCTGACTTTGAGAACATCTACATGGATTTCAATTGGGGAGCAAATAGAGCACCAATGATTGGAGCAAACATGGGATTGTCTTATTGGAAGTCATCAGGTGCAGGTGCATCTTTTTATTGCCTAAATTCTGCATGGACTAACATACCATTGAGAGGTTACTATTCATGGACAGGATTCAGTTTTCTTTTGCCTAATTATAACTCTACAACTAATCAATATGTAAGCACAACAAACTATACTTCAATTGGTTGGAATAACTCATATCTTAAATGGGAGAACACAGGAGCAGTAGGAGTAAATATCATTGTTGAAATTATAAAAAATGGTGGGTTAGTTCCTGCTGATGTAGTACAGACAACTTTTTTTGCAGCAGGAAATTCCAATGGATCAATTTCAATGAATGCAACTTTCTTATTGCAAGCAGGAGATGTAATGGAGCAACAATGGATAACTGCAAATCCTGGCGATCCTCAGACTGTAAGAGTTAGAGAATCAGGGAGTACTCCAACAGTAAAAACTACAATGACAGAAATCCAACAAAATATGACTACTACAGAAATCCTCATGACAAAACGAGGAAAGATGAAGCAATGGGATTTTCTTAAAGGTATTATAAAAACATTCAATTTGCTAACTGTTGCAGACCCTACCAATTCTAAAAATATAATCATTGAAAAGTATGATACTATTTTTCCACCAATTGGAACTGCAGCAACCAATGCATTAACTTTAGCAGATAGAGGAATCAAGAAAGATTGGACAGACAAAATTGATGTAGAGAAATTTAACTATAAACCAATGAAGAGTCTAAAGAAAACTACTTTGTTTAAATACAAAACTGACTCAAGCGATTATACTGCGACTAATTATAAAAATGCCTTTGGTGGTTTTGAGTATGGTAGTTTATCTTTTGATGCATCAGACTTTACTTTATTGACAGGAGAAACTAAAATTGAAGCAAGTCCTTTTGCTGCGACATTAAACAAACCTTTTGGCTCAACAACTCCTGAACTTTGGACTCCTGCAATTTATAAACTTAAAGACGATGGAACAGGCGAGGAGTTTGATAATAAACCAAGACTATGCTACTTCAATGGTAGGGTAACTATGGCGACAGGAACTTATTATATTCCACCTGCTAATGGTGGGAGTTCAGAAAATGCGAACACATATTGCTTGTTCTCAGGATTCTCAGATTACCCTATCTTACCAACTTCAAATGATTTAAACTTTGGAACTTGTCAATTGATTGGAGCAGATAATCCTAGTCCTCTAAACTTATTCAATCGTTTCTTTGCAAGTTATTATTTTGATCTCTATAATCCTGATACTAGAACTTTAAAACTTAAAATTAAATTGACAGGAGCAGACATCAATCAGTTTTCTTTTTCAGATATAGTAATGATCAAGAATAGAGCATATAGAGTTAGTAAGATAAATTATAATCCTGGACAAGTTGCTAAAGTAGAATTAATATTAATACCTTAAACAATGAGTAAAAAAAGACGATCAAATCCCCCTTTTCCTTTTGCTCCTAATCAAACTGCTCAACCTAGTGAGATTCAAGATGGTGTAGTTTTGTTTACTGATGTCAATGGAGATGGTGCATGGGCGACTCAAGAATTATGTCAAGCCTATGGTTATACTTGGGATAATCAGAATCAAATGTGTAGAGCATTCATTCCTAATGCTAATATCGAGAACATAGGAACTGAAACTACTAACATGATCAAAGGAGGAAATAATGAAATTAGAGATGGTGTTAATAATACAATGATAGCAGGGCAGAATAATCTTGTACTTGGTTTAAACACTTCAGACAATATTACAGGCGACATGAATCAGATGGATGCTAGGGTATCTAACACTATTCTAATGGGAACACTAGGCAATGCAACAACTTCTAATGCTTTTGTTCAAGGTGGTAATAGTCCTCAAAGAATCATTGATGAGGAAACAGGAGAGGAGATTTATAAAGATATACTTGGACAACATCAATTGACTAAAATCATGATGTCTAATAGAATTTATAGAACAACCGAAAGAGATATACTTTGGTTAAATGATGTTGAGAATGTTTGTTATCCTATTCCTGATGATGCAGTCTGCATGTTTGCAGCAGATGTGTTAGGAACACAAACTCAAGGTAGAACACCAGGAGAATTTATGTCATTCAAAGTAAGAGGAGTCATAAGAAAACAAACTGCATCAGGAAGAGGAACTTCAATTTTTTGGACTACTACTCCTCAAGATTTTTCTATGTCATTGGGATATGATTGTTCAGGAGCAATTTATACTGATGCAGATGGAATAGATTATCTAACTATTGCAGTAAATAGTGGAAAGACAGATGGAGAAGTGATGTGGGTAGCAAGTATTGAAATAACACAACTACAAACTAAAGGAATTTAAGATATGGCAGCAGACGAAATAGTAATGACAGTAAAGTCCAATCTTTCACAAGTAGCGGCGGAAACTAAAACATGGGAAACTTCTTTAAAAGGTGCAGCAAAAGAAGTTGAAGAATTAACTGAAGATGTAAAAGTTCAGAATCAAGTTTTAATTGATGCAGAGAAAGAGTTGATTAAATTAGAAGCAGCACAAGCAAAAATAGGAAAAGGTGCATGGGATCCAAGTAATCTTACTAAGAAAATTGCAGAGCAAAAAGCAGCAATTAAAGATGAAAGAAATGGATTAAAGAATTTAAACAATCAACTCAAGAATGCAAAAGGAGAATCCAAGAAGTTTACCCAAGCACAAAAGGATCAAGAGAAAGCAATGAAAGGGTCTATTGGACAATTTTCAATCATGGGAGTTTCTTTAAATGGAATCAAAAGTGCTTTTGGTAAAATAGGACCTGCAGCAAAAATCATGTTTGGTACGATCAAAGCAGGGATTGCTTCAACAGGAATAGGAGTTTTATTAATAGCATTTGGTGCATTAGTAACTCACTTTACATCCTCAAAGAAAGCGATGGATAAATTGAAAGTTGCGATTGCACAAGTATCTGCAGCAATTAATGTGATCAAAGATAGAATTGCTCAATTTGGTGGTGCAATAATGAAAGTCTTTAAAGGAGATTTTAAAGGTGCAGCAGCCGACATGAAAGCATCTATCTCAGGTATAGGCGAGGAGATGAAAAAAGAAGTTAAACAAGCGAAAGAATTACAAATTGCTACCAATAATTTAAGAGATGCGAACAATGACTTTATTATCATGGAAGCAAAAAAGAAACAAGCAATTGCTGAAGCAAGACTACTTGCGAAAGATGAAACTTTAAGTCAAGAGGAAAGAGTTGAAGCACTTCAAAATGTCATTAACCAAGAGAATGCTTTGTTAGATGTTCAGTTAAGAAATCAAGCAGAGAAAGTGAGAATCATGCAAGAGCAGTTTGACATGGGTCTTTCTACTGCTGAGGATGAGAAAGAATTAGCAATGGCTAAAGTTGAGTACATCAACATGGAAACTGCATCAATGAATCAGAAAAGAACTTTGATGCGAGAAATGAATACTTTAAATGCTGAAATCCAAGCAGAGGAACTTGCACGATTAAAAGAACTTGAAGACGAAAAGAAAAGAATTGCAGAGGAAGCAGAGGAAGCAAGAATTAAACTTGAGGAAGAAGAAGCCGAAAGAAAAGCAATTAAGGCAGAGGAAGATTTAATATTGAAAGAGTTGGAAGAAGAAAACATGCTTGCAGCGATTGAGGACTTGCGAGAAAGAGCCTTAATGGAGATTGAAATTGAATACCAAAAAGAATTAACCAAGTATGAGAATGCAGCAAACTTTGCACAAATCAAAGAACAGTTAGATATAAAATATGCGAATGCTAAAAAGGAACTTGACAAGAAAGAATTAAAATGGTCTGAAATAACTACCAAGCAAAAACTTGACATGGCGAAAGGTGCTTTTGATAATCTTGCACAAATGCTAGGAAAAGAAAGTAAGGCAGGAAAGGCAGCAGCAATAGCGAGTGCAACCATTTCAACATATCAAGGAGCAACATCTGCTTTTGCTTCATTAGCACCTATACCATTTGTAGGTCCTGTGCTTGGTGGAATTGCAGCAGCAGCAGCGATTGTTGCAGGATTTAAAAACATTCAAGCAATAAGAAAAGGATCAACAAGTACACCATCTACACCACCACCACCATCAACATCAGGAGGAGGAGGAGGCCCTGACATTCCTACACCTGAAGAACCTGCAGCAGAAATGATGGGTGGAGCATTCGAGTTAGGGAATGTAGGCAATGAGCCTGATCCTGTCAAGGCTTTTGTTGTAACCGATGAGATGACTGATAGTCAAGACCAACTTCAAGATATTAGAAATCGATCAACAATCTAAAAATCAAATAAAATAAAAATTAATCTATTATAAATTATGCCTTGTACTAAATGTGAAGATGGAAAATATAAATGGGGAGAAACAGGAGAATGTGAATACTCTACCATAGAAGAATGTCAAGAAGCAAATCCTGATCATGACTATGAAAAAACTACTAAGATAGTTGAACTCATAATTGAGGACGAATCTCAGGAATTAGCAATTGATGCAATATCCTTAGTTACTAGTCCTGCGATTGAGCAAGACTTTGTATTTTTTGGAAAAGAAAAAAACAATTTAACTTTTGCTAAAGTTGATGAGGAAAAAAGAATGTTAGTTAGTCCTGCATTGATTCCTAACAAACAGATATACCGATACGATCCTAACACCGATTCTGACTACTATGTGTATTTTAGTCCTGAAACTGTTAGACAAGCATCTGAACTTTATCTTAAACACAACAACCATCATAAGGCAACCTATCAACATGAGGAAAGAGTTAGTGGTGTTTTGACAATTGAAAGTTGGATAAAAGAGGGCGATCAAGATAAGTCTAAACTTTATGGTTTTGACTTGCCTAATGGAACTTGGTTTGTAAAAATGAAGATTGAAAATGATGCACTTTGGGAAAAAATAAAAGAGGGAGAATTGAAAGGACTTAGTATAGAGGGTTACTTTACTGACAAGATGGAAAACATGTCAAATAGACAACCAACTGATCAGGAGATTCTAACTGCATTGAATGAAATAATAAACGAAAATCAAATAAAAAAGTAAATTAACTATTATATACTAAACAAATGAAAGACATGGATTTAAAAAAACAAATAAAAATAGCACTTGGAATCAATGATTCTGATGCAGTAAAGTTTGAATGGCAATCTAAAACTGAAGATGGAACTATATTAGTTTCAACTGCAGATGTTTTAGAAACAGGATCAGATGTATCAGTATTAACTGAAGATGGTACTACAATACCTTTACCAATAGGCACTTATAAGACTGAAGATGGTGTTTCATTTGTTGTAGAGGAAGAGGGAGTTGTTGCATCAGTTAGCGAATCTGAAACTGAGGAAAAAGAAACAACTGAGGAAACTGAAGCATCTGAAGAGTTAGCAAAAGATGATGAGGAAAAAAAGGAAGAAGATGAGGACGAGGATGAAGACGAAAAAGACAAAGATATGGCTGATGTTGAAGATTGGGAGGGAATGGAAAAAAGAATCCAAAATCTTGAAGATGCAGTTGCAAAATTAAAAGAGGATAAAGTAGGAGGAGATGAAGAAGAAATGGTTGAAGAATTATCTGAGCCAGGAACTAATCCTAAGACTATCACAACAAAAGAAGTGAAAGAATTTAGCATTGAAGAATTGAAAGCAGAAAATGAGATGTTGAAAGAAAAACTTGCAAAATTACCTGCAGACGCTCCTGTGAATGCAGAGAAATTTAGTAAACATGGAGCAAATGAAACAAAGAAACTATCTAGGAAAGATTACTTAAACATGAGTAGTTCTGATAGATTTTTATATGACTTACAAAATAACTAATTAATTTAAAGAACAAAAAAATGAAAAAAACTAATCGACTAGAATTAGCAGAAGAAAGACCACCTGTGGTGACTGAAAATTTCTGTGGAACTGATGCAGGTTTTTACATTTCTAAGGCACTTATGCAAGTATCTTCATTGGATTGCTTAACTACTATAGAGAATGTGAAATATAAAACTGCTATTCAAGCAATGAATGGTGCTGACTTAGTACAAGATGCGGCATGCGACTTTACTGCAGCAGGATCACTAACTTTAACTGACAAAATCTTAGAGCCTAAAAACTTAATGATTAACTTACAACTTTGTAAGAACAATCTTTTAACTTCTTGGGAAGCATTAAGAATGAGACCTGGAGCATGGAACAATGATGTGCCTAGTTTCAATGATTATGCTATCTCTTTATTAGCAAAAAATATTGCACAAGGAGTTGAGTCATCTATTTGGGGTGGAGCAGATGCTACTGCAGGACAGTTTGAAGGATTCACAACTGCAACTACAGGAACTTTTGCTACTGATGCAACAGTAAACACAGTTGCTGCAACTGCACCTTTTGATGCTACAAACATTATAGCAAACATTGAAGCAGGAATTGCTGATATACCAAGTGGTGTATTAGGTTCAGATGATTTAAGAATCTACATGAATCAAAAATCTTATATGCTTTACATTGCTGCGATTTCTAAATTAGGTTACTTAAATGCTTACAACATGCAAGCAGATTACAGACCTATAGTAAATGGTGTTCAAGTTTGTGTAGCAAATGGAATGTTAGATGATCAATTAGTAATTGCTCAAGAATCTAACTTATTCTTTGGTACTGACTTAGTTTCAGATACTACTGAAGTAAGAGTTTTAGATATGTCTGATTTAGATGGTAGCAACAACATAAGAATGATCGCAAAATATACTGGTGGTGTTCAACATGGAACAGGAGCAGATATAGTTTGGGTTAAGTAAAAATAGTATTAATAAACAATAAAAGAAAAAATATATGGCAGAAAATCCAAATGCTTGTGCATTAATCACAAAAGGTAGAGGACTAGATTGCAATAGAATTGCAGGTGGGATTCAATATATTTACTTTGGTGTTGCTGATACTACTGCAGTTACTCAATCATGGACAGGAGCGACTGCAGGTTGGACTACTGATATCGACATGGATCCTTTATCAACAGGAACTGCAACTTCTCTTTATAGATATGCTTTACCAAGAGGTACTGCATCATTCACAGATACTTTAGTGGGATCAAGAGAAAATGGTACTATTTTTTACACTCCAACAGTTCAGATGGTTTTAGATAAATTAGATGCTTCAATGCAAAATGAGATGAGACTTTTAGGAGCAACTCAAGTTGTAGTATTTTGTGAACTAAACCAAATGGGAGGACCTAGTGTTGCAGATGATCATAATGTGATCATGTGTCTAGGAGCAATAAATGGTATGCAGTTGAATGCAGGAACAGATACCTCGGGGGCAGCCCTAGGGGACAGGAACGGTTATGATTTGACATGGGACGGAGTTGAAGCGACTCCTTGTACTCAAGTTATAGATTATGGTACTGATCCTTTTGACAATCTTCCTGCAGGAGCAATCAACATTATTAAAGTATAATTTTAGAATAAATTTTTTAAGAAAGGGTAGTCGTTTGGCTACCCTTTTTTTGCATATAAAACAAAAAGCAAAATTTTCTATTATAGATTATGATACAAAGTATAGTTGAGAGTAATTTTAATGCTAAAATCAATACTAAGGCAAATCAAATTATGCCTAACAATGTTATAGATCCACCTCATGGTGTATTAAGATTTTTGTTTAAGTTTACTAATGACATGTCAGGGAAGATTATTTATGTTTATCCTAATAATCCTATTGTCTATAATCGATTCACTAACTTTGACTTTGAGTATAATGCTAGTCCTGATATGTTTGGTGGACAATTAAATTTAAAATTAGCAGGATATTGGAAGTATGAAATTTACGAGGTGTATTGGGAAGAACAACCAATGTCTTATGATGACACCTCTCCAACATCAGAAACAGATATCTTACCTGCTGATCCTACTAATGGTGTAGTCAAAGGTTTGGTAGCAATAGGCAAAATGTATGCAAAAGAAATAACAGGAAAAGAGGAAGTTCAATATACTGAATATGTAGAGCCAACTAACACTAATTATATTTATACAGGAGATTAAATGGAAAATATTTTAAAAGTAGATTTTGGAGCATCAACTGCTCCTATAGTTCAAGAAGTTCAAAGTAAAGAATATATTGAGTATGGAACAGAGGAATGGAAAAACTTATATCCTCAGTTTTTAATCGATTTATACTACAACTCAAGTACCCAAGCAGCAATTATAAATGCAACAAGCGAGATGATTGCAGGCGAGGATTTAGTTATAGATGATGAGGACGGAGATCAGTTAGATTCAATTGTTAAACTCAAGCAATTTATGGCTAGTGCTAACTCTTCAGAAACATTGAATGAAGTAATAAAAAAGATTAGTTTTGACTTCAAACTACAAGGTGCTTTTGCATTGAATATAGTATGGACACAAGATAGAACTCAAATCGCAGAAATCTACCATGTGCCTGTCGAAAAGATAAGATGTGCTAAACCAAATGAGATGGGTAAGGTTGAGGGGTATTTTATCTCAGGAGATTGGACTAACACAAGAAAGAATAAGCCAATGTTTGTTCCTGCTTTTAATGTGAATGATCGCACTAATCCTAATCAAATTTTATACTCAGGACTTTATTCTCCTGCTATGTCAGTTTATCATACTCCTGACTATGTTGCAGCAAATAATTGGGCATTGGTTGATCAAAGAGTAGCCGAGTTTCACTTATCGAATATTAGCAATGGATTTGCCGGGAGTTACTTCATCTCATTTGCTAATGGAGTGCCTACACAAGAGGAAAGACATCAAATTGAATCTAGCCTAGCAAAAAAGTTTGCAGGTGCTCATAACTCAGGAAAATTTGTTTTGACTTTTTCAGATGATAAAACAAGAACACCTGAAATCCATCCTATAAGTGTAAGTGATGCAGATAAACAATATCTTGCCTTGCAAGAATTACTTGTTCAAAATATCCTAACAGGACACCGATGCACAAGTCCTGTCTTAATGGGAATAAAATCAGACACAGGATTAGGAAACAATGCAGACGAACTAAATTCTGCAGCGAACTATTATCTTAATACAGTTATAAAACCTTATCAAGATCACATCATTAAAGTTTTAAGAAAAATCTTTGAAGTGAATCAAATGAGTTTGCCTATGTCATTCGTTCAACTTAAACCAATTACAACAAGATTTACTAATCAAGATTTAATGGCGGTAATGACTCAAGATGAAATTAGAGAAGAATTAGGATTACCACCACTTGAAGAAAGAATTGATGTTGATTTAACTAAAATGTCAGAGAAAATCAATTTAGAATCTTGGATGCAAAAATTTGGCGAGGATATGCCTGAAGAATGGGAGATGTTAGATGAGGAAGTTGTAGATGGAGAACACATGGACTTTGACTTTGAGGAAGAATTGAATAACAAAATAAAAACTGAACTTGCAGAAGTTATTCCTGGTAATCCAAACATCATAGCAAGAGATCCAAAAGAAAAAGACAATGCAAAAAATGAGGGGGGAACTGAAGATACTTATATTGATCAAGATGGAGTAAACCGATCATTCAATGATTTCTATAAAGTAAGATATGTCTATGCAACAGACAACTTTTTAGAAAACAAATCAGGTACTAGTAGAGAGTTTTGCGAATTAATGGTAGGAGCAAAAAAAGTTTATCGCAAGAGAGATATCCTAGATGCTGATAGTTTACAAATTAATCCAGGCTTTGGACCTTATGGAAAAGAAGCATACAATTTATTTCTTTTTAAAGGAGGACCTCAATGCAGGCATTTTTGGTTAAGGAGAATTTACAAATCATCTTTAAGAAATGCAAAAAAACCAATAGCAGATGATCAGATTATTTCTCATGTGAAAGCAATAAGTGAGGGATTCACAGTTAAAAAGAATGATAAACTTGTAGCAATTGCTCCTCAGAGAATGAAGAACAATGGTTACCTAAACCCAAGAGACTAATGGCAACAGGATATGTACTTTTTATAAGTGAGGAGAAACTAAAAGATTCAACTGCAATTTCTTTAAATGTAGATGTCCAATTGCTTTTGCCTTTCGTAAGACAGGCTCAGAAGTTATATGTTGAAACTAAACTAGGAACTCAATTATGCGACAAATTAGAAACTTTGATTGTTGCAGGAACTGTAAATGATGTAGGGAATGAAGCCTATGCTTTATTGCTTAACACATATATAGGAGATATGCTACCTAATTTTGCTTTATACCATGCAATACCATTCTTAAGATTTAAAATCGAAAATGGTAATATCTATTCAAAGACATCTGAAACAGGAACTGCATTAAGTACAGAGGAAGCACAAAGTTTAAGAAGTGAGGTTATCAATACAGGAGAATATTACATGGAGAGAATGATCGAATATATCTGCAACAATGAAAGTGACTTTCCTGAATACTCAACCAATACAGGAGCAGATGTTTGTCCTAACACAAATGCTTATTATGGTGGTATGAACTTAGAAAGTGATCCTCAAGAAAATAAAAAAGTTTGCTTCAATGGAACAAAATAAAAAGCAGTATAAAATAAAAAATAAAAATAAGATAAAACTAAAAAATTATCTTGATAAACTAAAGCCAAAAAATGAAATCAATCCAAGATACACTGCAGGTAGGAGTAGCAAATAGTTCTGCTATTGCTTTAAACCTAACTCAATGCAATGAACTACTAACTTTTGTTTCATTGTCTTTAGCAATTATTTATACTATCTACAAATTTTCTAGGATTGGAAAAAAAAAATAAATTGAAATTTTTTAGTTTGTCTGAGTTTGATTCTCCTGATGAGGTAGGATCAGGGTCTAAAATGAATCAAGGATTTCTTGATCAATTAGATTTAGCAAGAGAAACTGCAGGAATACCTTTCAAAATAAACTCAGGATATAGAACAAAAAAGCACAATGAAATAGTTGGTGGGCGAGTTGGCTCATCACATTTAAAAGGACTCGCTGCAGATATAGGTTATAGAGGGTCTAGAGAAAGATATCTTATATTGCATGGTTTAATAAAAGCAGGACTCAATAGAATTGGGATTGCTAATACTTTCATTCATGTAGATAGTGATAATAAAAAAGATGGTAAAGTCGTTTGGTTATATTAATTTAAAAATAAAAAAAATGAAGAATTTCTTATCAAAGTATTTAATTGGACAAATGTTTAAATCTAAAAAGTTTTGGTATGCTATCAGTTCAGTAGTAGTTCCTGCTTTAGTTACTTATTTAGGAGTAGATGAAGAAACAGCCAAAAATTTATACTATGCAATCTTAACCTTAATAGTTGGACAAGGTATTGCTGATGTTGCAAAAAAGTAATAGATTTAGATTAAAGCCACATGAGATAGTCGCTCTAGAGGAGATGCGAAAAAAGGAGTCTAGGAATGTTTTAGTAATAGGAGATTTACATGAGCCTTTCTGTTTAGACGACTATCTTGATTGGTGCATCATTCAGTATAAAAGATTTCAATGTACTGAAGTAGTTTTCATTGGAGATGTAATTGACAACCACTTTTCTTCCTACCATGAATCAAGTGCAGATGGGATGGGGGGATTAGATGAACTAGAGTATGCTATCAAAAGAATAGCAAGATGGTTTGAGGCTTTTCCTGTAGCAACTGTGATCATTGGAAACCATGATAGAATTATCATGCGAAAGGCACAAACTTCTGCAATACCTAGTAAGTGGATAAAATCATATAAAGAAGTATTAGAAGTTCCTACTTGGAATTTTGTTGAAAGATACGAGTCTGATGGTGTTCAGTATATTCATGGCGAGGGGGGAACTGCAAGGACTAAATGTCGTGCTGACATGATGAATACTGTCCAAGGACATTTACATACTCAATGCTACATAGAACACTATGTTGGAAAAAAGTTTCGAGTTTTTGGCGTCCAAGTTGGTTGCGGTATTGATCATGATTCCTATGCTATGGCTTATGCAAAGTATGGTAAAAAACCTGCAATTGGATGTTCTGTAATTCTAAACAATGGACAAACTCCTATAAATTTACTCATGCCTTTATGAAATTAGCAGACTCAACTAAACTATTCTTGTTTTATTTATTGATCATTTTAATAGTATTACTATTCGCCTTATAAGCCATTTTAAAGCCTTTTAAGGCATTTTCTTATCATTTTCATACTTACACCTTACAAAGCATTACTTCATGCAATAAGACCTTATTGTTAAAATATCTGTTAAAAAGTTTGTTAGTATCACTTATTCTCCTTATATTTGTATTGTCAAAGGGATTGAAAAAGACAAGAGACAATCACACACTTGGCGGAGCGGAACTCTTCATACAAAACTAACAGGCGGTCAATGTTATGTCGGTGACAAATCCAAGACAGGAATGATTCACCTACCCAATTAACGAATCAAAAAATAGAGGGAAGATTTCAACCTCATAAAATGAAATCACATTAAAAATCAATAAAATGTCAAATATGAGTTATTGCAGGTTTCACAACACAAATTTAGATCTACAGGATTGCATTGATGCAATTGAGGAGATGAACTATGAAAATATCGAGGATGTTGAAATTTCGAGAATGGAAGAAGAAGCACTTGAGGAAATGATCGAAAAAGGTAGATATTATGCACAAATCGCTGAGGAGTTGATGGAAAAAATCGAGGAGCATAAACATGAAAAAAAGTGCAGAACAGAAGAAGAAATCGTTCAAATACTGCGAAGATAAAATAAAATTAATAAAAAAAAAAAACGATTATGAAAAAAACAGTAAATTTTTATGAGTTCAGTAGATGGTTTGAGGAGCATAGACCTAACAATTTTAGTAGAGCAGGATTAACTGAGTTATTCGATTGGTTGGAAGAATGGGAAGAATCAGTAGGAGAAGAAGTTGAGTTTGATCCTATTGCATTATGTGTTGAATATACCGAGTATGAAAATATTGAGGAGTTTCAATTAAATTATGGTAATGATCATGAAAAATACCCAGATATTGATTCATTGTATGATTATACCCAAGTAATACCGGTTGGAACTGATGGTTTTATAATACAAGATTTCTAGAAGTAAGTAGCAGAAAGTTGTTGAAAAGTTTGTTAGTATCAGAAATATTATGTAAATTTGAGTATTAATCAATAAAGAAAAGGAAATGACAAAAAAAGAGATCAGACAAGAAATTTTAGGAAGATACATAAGATTGTTAGTAAACAACCATTATGAGTTCGAGAGTATTTTAGGAACATCTTTAAGAAATTTTGACTACAACACAATCATAGAAAAAATGAAAGAATTTACAAGCAATGACTATGATTGGATAACATCAAATGAGATAGAAGAATACGAACTATTAATTGAAAAACTTTAACCTAGTAATAATTAAATTTTAAAAAATGAAAACTAATTTTCGCATGTTGGAAGCAACCAACAAATCAGAAGCAGTAAAATCAATTTTAGATGTGATCGCAAGAAATCCATTATTTTTGAATAAATGCACAAGTCCACTATTTTGTGTTGTAAAATCTTTAAGTACAAATCGATCAAGAAAGTCTTGGTTGAATCATTGCTCATGGGAAGATGTCAGAGACCTTTTTATTGAAATCAAAACTGAGTATTATAATTATCAGGACTTAGTCCATAAATTTTAAAAACATGAAAAAACTAAAATGTCAAGATTTTCATTTCTACCCTAATGGAATCTTTCGCACTACAAAACAAAAAGATTCTTATACTAATTCTTATTTTGCAGATGTTGAAGCAGTTGCTCAATCGATCAGAATTTTTGGAACAGAAAAGCAAATAGATGATGCATTGAATGAATACTGCGAAAGAACAAATCTAGCCTTAGATGAATGTTATAGTTTTGAAGTTGAAAAGAAAGGCTCTTATTGGTATGATATCTACAAAGACCCTGAAGCAAGAAATTTGCATGTCAAAAAAAGGTTAGAAATCTACAAAGAATTATATCTTAAAAAATCAAGTGAAGCATTAATCATAAACATATAAAAAAATGGGAAAAAATACTTTAGATCAAATTAGTGAAATGAGTAAAGATGAGTTATCAGAAGCATTAATGGAAATGCCTGAACTAGAAAAAAATGATGTAATTGAGGAAGCAGATTTAACTATAGCAAATTTAAGATTGCAATATGAATCATTGAATAATGCTTATGAGAGATTAAAAAAAGAGCATCAAGAATCAATGTTTGAGAATACTAAAAGAATGAATGACATCAATACTTTCCAATGTTGCGAGGGAGAGTTATGTTTAAGAGGAACTGATGAGCAAGGAAAAGATTTTACAGTTTGGTGGGATGCATACGATTTCTTAAATTGGATAGACACTGATCAGATACAATACATAAAAAAACAAATAAAAAAGCATATTGATAGTAAATAAGTTAATAAGTTTGTTTATATTCGCAAACAGGAAAGGCAATGCCTGATCAAAGTAGCCAACCAAATAAATTTTTTATGAAAACTGAAATTTTAAAAGAGAAGTACATTAAGTATAATCTTACACAAGACGATGTCTTTAAACATCAACACTACATCATTATCACTAGGAGCGGTATTGAAAAGATACAAGCAATAGAGGGGATAGAAATACATTATGAAGTTATAAAATGTGAGGAAAATTTTGCAGTCGTTAAAGCAAAAGCAACAAAAAGAAAAGTTCCATCAGGCTCAGTCCAAACATTTGGTAGTGCATTAAAAGGAAAATCTTATCAAGATGGAAATACAAATACTTGGTATGTCATGGAGATGGCTGAAAAAAGAGCCTTGTCAAGAGCAGTATTAAAATTGACAGGATTCTACGAACTAGGAGTATTTGGGGAAGATGAATCAGATGAGTTTAAAAAGAACTAGTATAGGTTGAGGAGTGCAGTATGACTCCTCTTCCTTTTTTAATTAATAAATAAATAAAACATGGCTAAAAAATCAAAAAAAACAGAAAACAAAAAACCTGAGAATTTTAATAAAGAAGTTGAAATCACAACTTCAGAAGGCATTGAAGGATCATTCAATGAAATGCTTAGGAGAACTCCACTTGTATTGATCAAGGAACAAGAATTTAATGGAAAACTTTTTGGAACTATATTGAATGCAAAAGGACAAAGACTGAGAATACCTAAATTAAATTATGAACTTAAAACAAAAAAGAAATAATTATGGAAATACATGGAAAAATTGAGAAAATATTAGAATTAGAAACAGGAGTTAGTAAAGCAGGAAAAGAATGGAAAAAACAAGGAGTCTTGATCAACACAGGAGATGACTATAATCCATTAGTTTTAGTTAGTGCTTTTGGAGAAAAGAAAATTGATTCATTGAATAAGTTTGAGGTTGGAGATACTATAGATGTTTCATGCAATGTATACTCAAGAGAGTTTAATGGTAAATACTATACAAGCATAGATGGTTATTGGTTTGCAAATAAGAATGCTTCAATACATCCTGAAAATCAACTGAAAGATGATATAGTTAAAATCGCAAATCCTGATTCTGACTTACCATTTTAGTCATGACAGAGAGAGATAATTTTATCCAAATTTGCAATCTCACTACAAGTTTAATGGGATTGGAAAAAGGCTCACTTGCCTTGAAAAGTAGAAAACAAAATCTGCAAGTTCCTAGAATGGTTGCATCAATGGTAGCGAGGATTGAAGATAAGATACCTCATACGATCATAGCAGATGTTTTGAATCGACATAGAACACTTGTTTATCATTATGAGAAAATGCATAAAGGAAACTATGTTTGGAAAAAATATAGAGATGCTTTTAATAAAGTTTATATTGCTTATAAGAAAATGGAAAGCGAGAAAAAGATTTTTGTAGATAAATATCGAATGAAAGAATATCTTTTAAAAAATGGTGTAAAACAATCTGAAAAGAATGAGGTTAGAATTATGATCAAGAGTGGAAAAGTTGGTGTAATTATAGTAACTTCTTACATGGATTTTAGTAACCAATTAGAAAATATTAAATTTGCGCTTGAAGATTATAAATACAAAATGGAAATTCTATGATTCACTTATTAAGTAGTAGTGCTTTTATTATATGCAACAAAACACTAGCAAAAAAATTAGGATTGAAAGCAACTATTTTATTGTCAGATTTAATTAGTAAGCAAGAGTATTTTATGAATCATGATCTAATTGATGCTCAAGGCTATTTTTTTAATACTCAAGAGAATATTGAGAAAGACACGACACTAACACCTTACCAGCAAAGAAATGCCCTTAGAACGCTTAAAAAAGCATTGATCATTGAAACTAAAAAAATGGGAATACCTGCAAAGTTGCACTATCGCATAAATGAAGAACAAGTTATTAAGTTTCTAGACAACAGCAATGATAGTTTATTGAATCATATTAATAAGAATAAAACAATAACAACTAATCTTAATACAATACAAGATAGGCAAGAAAGATTTTGTAAAATTGTTTTCTCATTAAATTTTAATAACTCAACATGCAAAGAATTTATTTCTTATTGGACAGAAAAAAATAAGTCAGGCAAAAAAATGAAGTTTGAAATGGAAAAAACTTTTGATATTAAAAGGAGAATGATCAGATGGGAAAAGAATGAGGAGAAATGGAATAAAAAAACTTCAACATCAAAGATAGATTCTCAATTGAGTCAATATGAACTAGCCAAGAAAATGTTATGATATTACTAAAAAATGAAAACTTGCAACATTTAACAGAAAAGATTTTAGATTTATTAGTATTGACATCAGTAGAGATTGGTCATAGAACAGATGCAAAAACTTTAGCAACATTAAGTAAAATATTTGCAACAGATTTAATCCAAGAAAAAAGATTTGGAAATTTAACTTTTGATCAAATCAAAATGGCTTTTAGATTAGGAGTAAGATTTGGAAAAGATGATCCTTTTTTAAATATTAGAACTTTTTATAAATGGGTGTATGCTCATAAAAAAGATATAGACAATGCAATTTATGAAGTTAGAACATTAGGGAAAGACCCTAATAAAACTTTACATTATCCAACTCAAAAACTTTTAACATGAATCCAGATTGGTACGAAAAAAGAACTACAGATGAAGAATGGTTAGCATGGTATGATCGTTTTGTAGATTATGTCATGCAATGCGATAAAAATATCTATAACTCGGCTTGTGAATATGCAGACGAGGAAGAGATAGAATATACTTGTTGCAACATTGAAGTCAAAGGAATACTTGAAGACATAAGAATATGTCCTGAATGTAAAGAACACTTTTAAATGAATATAGCGTTAAGCATTTGGATTTCTATTATAGTTTGGTGTATTTTGGAAGCATATTTTACACCCCCAACTGATGAGTAAATGGCAAGAATTTGAATACCCAAGTTGTTTTGTAGATTTAGCAGACGAACTTGCACATTTAAGAACTTTTCATTCACAACATGTCTATAAGAAAGGAACAGAAAAATATAGAGGAGAGCAGGAGCATAAGATTTCAATGTTAGGAATACTTGCAGAATTGATCGCAAGACATTATTTTAAAGATTCAGATGTTGAAGTAGCAAAATTAATAGACGCAAATCCTATAGTCGGAGCAGATATAATATTGCATGGAATAGGAGAAAAATATCTAATTGATGTCAAAGGAGTAAAATCTAAATCTAATCAATTGAGAATCAACTACAAAGCACAAAATAATTCTAACAAAGAAATTACTCATTATTTTTTTATTCAACCAATAACTAAACATAAAGCAAAATATTGTTGGATTCCTCATTCTGAAGTTTTTAATTGGGAAGTAATTGAATCAACTTATACTAAAATTTATGCGAAAGAAATCATTGAGTAAATTAAAAAAAGAATTAGACACTTGGTTTAGTTTATTCATTAGATTAAGAAATGCAGATGATCAAGGCATGGTTGAATGTTTCACATGCCACAAAATTGCTCACTATAAAAATGGTATGCAATGCGGTCACTTTCAATCTAGGAAATTTTTGCCTACAAGATTTGATGAGGAAAATTGTCAAATCCAATGTAGTGGTTGCAATGTGTTTAGGTATGGAGAGCAGTTTAAATTTGCTTTAGGATTAGATGCAAAGTATGGAGATGGAAAAGCATTAGAGTTAGAATATCAAGCAAGGCAAATAGTCAAATTTACTAGAGTAGATTATGACATCAAAATTAGTTACTACAAGAAACATGTTGATAAGTTAAAAAAAGACAAAGGAATAAGTTAATTTTTTTCTTAGATTTGTCCATGCGAAAAGTGATCTATGCAAATCATGAGCACCAAATCTTAGTCGGTAATTATATTTTAATTACTAAAGACCTCATCAAAGACCTAGCATCAGATTCAAAATATTCTCAATATCTTGAGATATATGACATCATTATAGAATACCACAACACTTATGGAAATGCTGTGAATCGACAAAATTGGTACGATTGGATAATGATTATACCAATTAACTTGTCTGTCATGACTAATGGTTTTTTAGCAGGTATGGAAAACAAAAAAAACCACAAAAGAATCTATTCGATTCGATCAGTTTTAACTAAACTTCTTGAAGATACAGTTAATAAAATAGACCTCATGGAATTTAAAAATGAATAAAATCTATAAGCATATTGCATCATTGAGCAAATTCTTTAAGAAAATGTGCTTTGGTTTAACTAAAGATGAGGAAGCAATAAATGATGCAGTACAAGAATTAATGCTTTATTTTTTGCAAATGAATCCTGAAACTTTAAAAAATATCTACGACAAAGATGGGGAAGATGGGATCATAAGATATGGAGCAGTTGTATTGAAAAGAAGTTTAACTTCAGTTCGTTCTCCTTTTTATTATAAGTATAGAAAATATTACAAAAATTTAGTTGGAATGACTCATAAAAATACTTCCTCAAGTTATGATAAAATACAAAATGAGTACCACAACTCAATCTATAATATGCCAGAGCAAGATCAAACTGAAGAAGCAAAATGGGAAAAGTTAGAAAGGATAGATCTTATTTTGGAAAAATTTCATTGGTATGAGAAACGAATGTTTGAGTTGTACTATACAGAAAAAAATACTTTTGATTCAATAGCAGAAAAAACAGGGATTAGTCGAAATCATATTTTTACTACTATTCAAAATACGAGAAACAAAATAATAAAAAAAATAGAAAATGAGTAAGCCTTTTTTTGTACCATCAGAAGTTTATGAGAAAAGAATTACTCAATGTAAATCTTGCGAGTATTATCAATCACTTTTAGGCAATTGTAAAATTTGCGGTTGCTTTATGAAAATCAAGGCAAGAATTTCTCAACAACATTGCCCTAAATATTTTTGGAAAATGCATGACTTTGGTTATGATCCTCAAGAATTAACTAAAGATTTACCTCAAGATTTAATAGATGAAGTAAGAAAAATTTATCCTGACATCAAAACAGGCAAAGCAAAAGATCAGGCAACTAAAAGAAAAATGATTGAACTTTATAATATAATCTATGGTGGTCAGTATAATACCACAACCAATTGTTCAGGTTGTCTTAATACATGCTTCAAAGGAATATCTAAAATCTATCATTATTATGAAGAATTATAAGAATATAAAATCGATATTAAGAAAACAAATTAAAAACAAGTTAAATGTGTTATGGACTTGGGATAAAGGAAAAGATGAAACTTTCACTATGATTTACAATAACTATGGAAGCGACCTAACTATCTATACACCAACTCAACTACTAAAAGAAATTGAAAATGAAGAAACAAGAAAAGATTCCTAATTACTATATAGGAAAAAAGTATGGTTATGAAGCAAGAAAAATTGTTGAAGATTATGACTTGAACTACAATGTAGGAACTGCAGTAAGTTATCTTTTGCGATCAGACAGAAAACATGATTCGCCTGTCCAAGATTTAAGAAAAGCAATTAATCATTTACACTTTGAGTTAGACAGAATCATTGACAAAAATAAATAACCTAAAAATCTATTATATACTATGGTACAGAAAGTTAAGATAAACATTATAAACCAAAATGCTAATAATCCAAGAATTATTAAAGACACTAAATTTGAGAAATTAGTTACATCAATTAAAGAATTTCCTCAAATGTTGCAAATAAGACCTATAGTTGTTGATGAGAACAATGTAGTGTTAGGTGGTAACATGCGATTGAGAGCATGTAAAGAAGCAGGATTAAAAGAAGTATGGATTGAAAAAGTAGAGAATCTAACTGAAGAACAAAAAGATGAGTTTATAATCAAAGACAATGTTGGTTTTGGAGAATGGGAGTGGGATATTCTTGCAAATAAATGGGATGAAGTTCAACTGAAAGAATGGGGAATGGATGTATGGCAACCGACTGAGGAAAATTATGGGGACTTTTTTGAAGATAAAGACGAGGAAATTTCTGACATTCAAAAAATAGTTTTAGAATATACTCAAGATGAGTATGCGATCATAATAGATAAACTTGCAGAGATAGGGGGAACTAAAGAAAATGCAATCTATAATCTTTTAACTAAATGAAAATCTATCTAGCAGGATTTAAACTAATTGAGAATAAAATTTCAAAGGCAGAATATAAAGACACTTTGATATTAAGTTCTTTTTATGAGCATAAGAATGGGAAGTATGGCGACTATGT
>Ga0098059_1000346_pt1 | contig 31099 bp, 39 predicted proteins | sample 20_taG_FD_92580 | JGI IMG/M metagenome (GOLD analysis project Ga0098059, IMG submission 92580) | Marine viral communities from the Subarctic Pacific Ocean - 20_ETSP_OMZ_AT15318 metaG | ecosystem: Environmental > Aquatic > Marine > Oceanic | place: Subarctic Pacific Ocean | collected 2015-01-19
AAGAGATGAGATAAAAGCTACTAGGAATTATTATAGAGATCTTATGGCCGAACATGAGAAATTTAATAGAGACAAAAAATATGATTTAGAAGTAATAGCAAACACAAGAGAATATGATAGTAAAAAACCTTTAACTGCAGCAGCTAAAACTGCTAAAGATATGGGATTAAAAAGAGGCACTACTGAATATAATGCTTTTGTTAAAGAGTATTATGAAAACGAACAGCTAACTAAAAAATTAGAATTAAAAGCAGCTGTTATAAAAGCTGGGTCTTTAACTAATGCTGAATTAACTATGAAATCTAAGTTAGATGACACTATAACTGAATTAGATCAAGCTCTGACTTTGTTAGAAGAAGCAGCAGGTTTAACAGACACAGCTTATGGTGGTACTATTTGGGAATGGGGAAAAGAAGCAGCTGCGGGAGTTTTTGCTTCGGACAGTCAAGAATATAAAGATACTGAAAGATTAAGAAACATTTTAACTCAATCAGCTTTAAAACAATTAAAAGCTACTTTTGGAGGAGCAGTTTCTGAAGGAGAACGAGAAGCATTGTTAGCAGTTCAAGGTTTAGACACCAAAGATGCAGCCTCTAGAAAAAATATAATTAGTAAAGCAGCAATGGCATTATACAAATTAAGAGCTAAGAAACAGAAAAGATTTAAAGAAATTTCTTCAGGTGAATATAGTAAAAGAACATAAGTAGGAGAAAATTTATGGCTGAAGACAATTACTGGGGCAATATAGCAAGATCTTATTTAGGTCAAGGTTTAGCCATGGGCTGGGGAGATGAATTAGAAGCTAAATTTAGATCTATGACAGATGACGATATAACTTATGATCAAGCTCTAGCTAAGATAGATAAAGATTATAGTAAATTTGCTAAAGAAAATTCAGGAGCAGCATTGACAGGAGAAATAGTAGGAGGATTTCTACCTACAATCGGTGCTCTTTTAGCAACCCCATTTACTGGTGGAGCTAGTGGGGTAGGTGCTTTGGCAAATGTAGCAAGAGTTGGCGGTAAAATGATACCTAAATTTATAAAAGGAAATCCTTTAGGTAGAGGTATGGGGACAGGTCTTACAACAGGAGTGATAGCAGGTGCTGGAAGTGCTGATGAAGGAGAACGGCTAATAGGAGCAGTAACAGGAGGAGGTCTCGGTTTGGGGCTAGGAGCAGCTTTACCGTTATCAGGAAGAGCGTTTAAAGGAGGTTTAGAGTATATTAAAAATAGGTTAGCTAAAGAAGGTAAAGTGGTAAATGACATAGTAGTAGAAAAAATTTATAAAGCGGTGGCTAATAGAGGTGGAACTCCTGAAGATGTCATGCGACAATTTGAGTTAGATGAATCTATGGGTGTACCTGCCTTTATAGGCAACTATAGCACCCCAACATCTAATTTAACTAATGTAGTAGCCACTCAAGGGATTTTAGATGAAAGTGGAGAACTTATAGAAACAGGTCTTCAAAAAATAAAAGATGACACCAGAGGTAGACTAGCTAAAAAAGTTGAAGAAACATTTGGTAAAAAGAATTATTATGAGGAAGAAAACACGCTTATTAACAATTTAAGAGGTAATGCTAAAGAATCGTATAATAAAGCGTATAGTTTTGGCCAAGTTAATGATGACGTGATAAATGAACTTATTGAAGATTCTGATGTTTTGAAAGCTGCATACAAAAGAGCTAAAGCTATAGCTGATATTGAAAGAAGCACTTTAAAAGCTAGAGGAGAAGAAGTTTTTCCACCACTAACTGATATAAATGCTGGAGAGCTACCTGACGTAAGAACATTAGATTATATGAAAAGAGGATTAGATGATATAATCCGTACAGGTTACGATGGTAAATCTGCTTTAGGAGGAGCCGAAGCTGCTGCGGTTAAAGAATTAAAAAATGCATTTGTAGAAAGAGTTGATGAAATAGTTCCTGATTATAAAGCTGCTAGAGCTCAATATAAAGGTGATTTAGAAACAGTAGAAGCTTTACAAGAAGGTTTGAAAAACTTTAAAAATATTCCCCCTGAAAAATTGGCACAAAAACTAGGAGATATGAGTGAGTCAGAAATAGAAGCTTATTCAATCGGAGCTAGCAGAAATTTGTTAGACATGATAACTAAACCTGACACTGATCAAAATTTTGCTAGGAAATTGATAGGATCTACAGATATGAAAAACAGGTTACAGATCCTTTTTCCAGCCATGGGTAATGAAGGGTATGAATTATACAAAAACGCTCTGTTAAGAGAATCCCAGCTGTTTCAAAGAACAAGTAAAATCTTAGGAGGTTCTAAAACAGCTAGTATGCAAGCAGGTAAAGAAGGAGTACAGGAAACAGACAGCTCTAATTTTATGAAAGGAGTTTCGGCAGGAGTACAAACATTAGTTTCCAGCGGAACTCTTTTAGAAAGAGTGGCTAATGCCATAGCCAGAGGAGGGATGTCAAAAGAAGTTCAAGCTTCTTTAGCTAAAAAATTGATATCTAATGACCCTAAAGAAGTAGCTGCTACAGTAGAAGCTTTAAAAAATTATGCTTCTAAAAAAGCACCAAAACAAAAAATGTTAGACAATAGAGAAATGACTAACATATATGGAGCAGCGCAAGTTTTACCCTCTACTGAAAAAGGCGCATCAGCTCCTGAAAATGTAACAGAAGAAGTTTCAGTTGAAGAAGAAACTTCACAACAGCCTACTGAATTTCAACTCAAATATCCTAATTTAGGTAAAAGTATTTCTCCTGAAACTACTGAAACTGTCACAGAAGAAGTTTCTACAGAAGGTGAAGAAGGTTTAACTGAAGAGGACATTCAATTTAAAAGGCAATATCCTAAATTATTTAAAATACAACAAAGGTAATGATATGAAAAAAATTTATTATGCTATGCACGATTGGATAGGCAGACAACCAGTGTTGATTCAACTTTCTATAGCATTTTGCACTATGTTTTTAGTTTTAGCATTTTTAATTGCAGCATTTGAGTGAGGACAAATTATGACCCCAGCTAAAGATTTTGACGGAGACGGAAAAGTAAGCATTGAAGAGCTGCAAGCCAGTGACGCCCATGATAAACAAGAAACTCAGAGGTACATGGCTATTTGCGCTTTTGGTTTGATGGTCTGCATGACTGTTGTTTTGTGCACGCCTATCATTGGTGATGAGCGAGTTACTGCCCTTAGTGGCTTAATTAGTTCTATGTACTTTGCACTAGCTAGCTTGTGTGGAGCATACATGGGTTTCAGCACATGGGCTAATAAGAAGTGATAGGCAATCTCCTTGGTCCAATAGCAAGTCTGGCTGGAACTTGGCTCGAGGGGCATGTTGCTACTAAAAAAGCTAAAACAGAAGCTAAAATAGTAACAATAAAAAGTGAAGCTATAATAAAAGAAAGACAGGCTACTGGTGAAATAGATTGGGATATAGAACAAGCAAAAGCTTCTGCCCATTCCTGGAAAGACGAGTTTCTAACTATCATTTTTTGCATACCTTTGGTGCTTTGTTTCATTCCTGGATGTGAAGATGTTGTTCAAATCGGCTTCAATCAATTATCTTTGATGCCGGAATGGTATCAATATTCTTTAGGTGTCATCGTTGCAGCAAGTTTCGGCTATAGGGGAGTGACTAAGTTTTTCGGGAGACGTAAATGACATTCGTTGAAAAATTAACAGAAAAGTTAAAATATGAAGAAGGGTGTGAATTAATGCCCTATAAAGACACTCTAAACAAATTGACTATTGGAATCGGTCGTTGTTTAGACGAACGAGGAATAACGATGGAGGAAGCAGAGTTTCTTTTGAAAACCGATATTTCTATAGTCATGATAGAATTGAACGATTCATTTCCTTGGTGGAGCAATTTGTCAGAAAAAAGACAATTGATAATGTGTGATTTAGTTTTTAATTTAGGAATGCCAAAATTGAAAAAATTTGTTAAATTTTTAGCAGCAATGGAAGAAGAACAATGGTTAAATGCGCACGACGAGCTATTAGATAGTAATTACGCTGATCAAGTTCCTAACAGAGCCAAGAGAAACGCCCAAACAATTCTAAAAGGTTAAATATGGAAGGCATTGACGCGCTAGACCTTCTTAATACAGCTATTGCTGCTTTCGCAATTTTAGGAGGCATGGTGTATGCTATTATAAAAACAAAAGTTGATGTAGAACATTTAACTAAAAAAGTTGAGACATTATTTCAACTATTCAACAATATGAGAGACAAGGATAAATAATATATGTCTACTGATGAAGAGTTTATGCGCCGGATTCAAGATCAATTTGATAAAATCGTAGACTCCGTGCCACACAAAAAACCAATGTCAGAAATGGAAAAACTCAAACAACAAGAAATTAAAAACAGGAAAGCTGACATCAAAAAAGAATTAGATGAGAACGCACAAGGTACGACAGCCAATGAAATTATAGGTAAATAATGCTGTATGTTTTGATAAAAAAGATGTTCCCTAAAAAATAAAGCTTTACTTTTATCATTTAATATGCTATAATAGAGAAGAATTTATAACTTATAACTTAGGAGAAATTGACATGACCACACCTCGATACTCTGAGAAGTACTACACCATCAGCCCTAGCTCCTACCGTGGGGGCAATTATGAAACTGGTGTGCGGATCACAGCAAAAGAGCGCAAAGCAATGTATGCCACGCTTAAAGAGCATTTTAAGCAGGGTGAAAGTACAAAGTTTAAAACCAAGCAGGACGGTTTAGACGCTTTGAAAGCTGCGGGGTTACCACTTGATGATTATCAAGTATGCGAGACCCGTTCAGTAAGCTTGGGGTGGTAAGAATAATTTATAACTTATAACTTAGGAGAAATTGACATGAATATATTTTTTATAGATGAATCACCATTTAAATCTGCTGAGCAGTTATGCGATAAGCATGTAGTTAAAATGGTTTTAGAGACTGCTCAAATGTGTAGCACTGCACTTCGTAAGTGGCATTTAACTGATTTAGAAAAAGGAAGGATCACTGACTGCTCAGATGAATTCCTTAACTCAATTTATAAAGAAGCTTTTCCAAATCATCCAATGAATGTTTGGGTGAGAAAAAACTCTTATAATATGAATTGGGCAATTCAACATGGCCTGCAAATTGGCAAAGAATACAAATATAGATATGGTAGAGACCATAAATCTACTGAAATTTTAGAACGTATCAAAGCTCATTATCTTCCCTGCCCTGTAACACATGAAGATTATAAAATGCATACACCTCCTCCCCAATGTATGCCAGATGAGTTCAAGTGTGATAATTATATAGAAGCGTACAGGGAGTATTACAGAAAAGACAAATCTCATATTCTTAAATGGACTAACAGACCTCAACCGGATTGGATTTAAAATGAAGCTCTATGTAAATCATTTAGGCCAGTGGGCTGGTAACCAAGATGATGCTCGTTCTTACGGACATGCATTTGACCAAGTTGAAGTCCCTTATGACAAAAAAGGACTCTTAAAATTTCTAAATGAAAATAAAGTTACAGTTGGTCTTCCCGGTAACGTTCCTCCACCTTTAACTGAGCCGTCTTCTAATTCACAGACATTAACTGTAAAAGAACTTAGAAGTGCCGTTTCTAATCGGGGAGAAAAAAGATATTTATATGGCACCAATGGAACAGATAGTTGGGACAGTGTTAGAGAAATGTGTGAAAAATGTTCTCTAGATGAAATACGTATAGCGCACACAGTTATAAGTGACCGGATTCATGAAATACTTTCTAAACATGGAGATGAAAAATGACAGGGTTAGAATTGATTGCTGCGGGCACATCAATAATATGCTTAGCTCAAAATATCTATTTTGAAGCTCGAGATCAACCAACAGCAGGTCAATTAGCAGTAGCATCAGTAGTTCTAAATAGGGTGCACGACAATCGTTGGCCTAACACAGTGTGTGAAGTTGTTAGAGAAGGCCCAACTCATAAGCACAAAACAAATCTTCCTTTGAGAGATCAATGTCAGTTTTCTTGGTATTGCGATGGCAAATCAGATATACCAACTGACGCAAGAGCATGGAGAAAAGCAACTAGAGTAGCGGAAGATATATTTTACTCTTATGGTCTTTCTATTAATCTAACTGATAACGCTATGTTTTACCACAGCGTAGATGTAGAGCCTAAATGGACTTATGAATATGTAGTAACGATCGGTGATCATATATTTTATAAATGAGGTTGTTAAATGCTCTTAACTGATGCTTTTGTCATTTTAATTTGGTTAATTGATGGGGTAGTTTCATTATTGTAAAAATAAAGCTTTACTTTTTAAATCAATGAAGCTATAGTAAATTTTATAACTTATAACTGGAGATAACATATGACTGATCAAACAATATTAATGGAAAAACATTACCAGTGGTTAATGGACCATCCAGCTGAGCGTGATTGGCTAATGAAGAACGCTGAAACTAACAGCTTCGCTGCCAGCCTTATGGACTCTTTAACTAAATGGGGTTCTTTAACTGAGAAACAGCTCGCTGCTGTGCAAAGAAATTTAACTTCTTCATCATGTAAAGTTGTAGATGTGTCTTCTAATAGGCTACACGAAGGTTTCGCTAAGGCTAAAGCTAGTGGGTTAAAATGGCCTAGGGTGACTATCGGAGACGTAGTTGTTTCTATGGCAGGTGACAATAGTCGTAATCCTGGCTCTCTTTACGTGAAACAGGGTGGGGAGTATTTGGGTAAAGTTACCAATGGTAAATTTTACAGCAGCTCTCAGTGCAAGCCTGAGCAGGTTGAAATTATAGGGTCTTTACTTTCTGACCCCAAAGCTTACATGAAAGAGTATGGTGTTCAGACTGGGTACTGCTGTATGTGTAATCGAGAGCTTACTAATCCTATATCTGTTAAATTGGGCATAGGTCCTATTTGCGGAGAAAGATTTGGTTTCTTATCTGATACTGAAATAGGAGATCTATAATGAAACTGTTTTTAATGCTTGTAGCATCTTGCCTACTCATCCTTTTATTTGGATGGGTAGGTAGTCAAGATTTAGAATTTGAAGTTAGATCTGAAGCGCATTATTGCGACATGGTTGAACAAAAAGTTTGGCCTGATTATAAAAATTCATATAAACATTGTAACCAAGCTTATGAAGCTTTGGCTAAATTAGAAGGAGAAATAAAATGAGTAACATTGTTCCAGTTAAAAAATTTGAAGAAGAGCTAGATGCTCAATTATCACAAATGAGTATGGCTAAGCTAGTTTCCGCTTATAACTCTTATGGGTCTGCTACTGATAAACCTATTAAAAAATTTAGAGACAAAAAGACAGCTATAGAAAGATGTAAAAAGAGAATGCATTTTGCGATATCTGAGCATAGTGTTTCTAAAATGAAAAAAGATGTTGAGTCAGTTTCACACGGCATCAAAGTAAATGTAAATGGAGACTTGGTGCAAACTTCATCTCCTAAACCACTTAGAGTGGCAATGCGGTCTTCTTTAAACTTAGATAGATCTTTAGAAGTGTTTATAGATGCTAGCATTGAAGGAGAAGAAATAGAAGAGGATTTTAGAAAAGAAGTTGTGGCTATTTATCCTAATGTTCATTACATGTGGAAAACTCATCCTGAGTGGGTCACCGGAGCTCAAGTGGATCGATTAACTAGGGTTTTATATGGAGCAGCTAAAAGAGGAGTTAAAGAAGTAGTTGAAATTAATGGTAGGTATTTCACTTTGTTAAATGTGAAAACTATCTAATGAATACGGTGTTTGACATAATTTCTGTCGATAGAGAAGCTGTAAAATGGGAATCCTATTTAGCTTCTCTAACACCTTGGGAAAACAAATCTGGTGTTTGGTTTAAAAGAGATGATTATTTTGCCCCTCTAGGTTATGGGGGTCCTAATGGATCTAAAATGAGACAGTTAATATGGTATATTAACAGATTTAAAGGTAACAAATCTCATATTGTTACAGGTGCTTCTATACAATCTCCTCAGTTAAGTATGAGTGCGATTGTGGGTTCTCATTACGGTTTAAAAAATCGTCAAATAGTTTACAGTAAACCGCACACTGTTTTGAGTCATGACAACCCTAAAATAGCTGCTGGGTTTGGAGCAGTTTTTGAATATGCTTCCGGTCCTTATAATCCTATAATACAAAGAAAAGTAGCAGATTTGACACAGCCAGAATCTTTGGTAGTGGAGTATGGTATAACTGTTCCTCATGACGGACACAACAATGACAATGTGCTTAAATTTCATGAAGTAGGAGCATGGCAAACCAAAAATATGCCAAAAGAAGTAGAAAAGCTGATAGTGCCTGCAGGGTCATGTAATTCTTTAACTAGCGTTGTTTTAGGTTTAAGTAGGAACTCTCACAATTTAAAAGAGCTTTTTACTATTGCTATCGGTCCAGATAAAAAGAAATGGATGTCAGAAAGATTAGATATAATGGGGGTAGATTATAAAAATTTACCTTTCAAGTGGAACCATTATTCATTGCACGATAATAAATACGCTTCTTATTCTGATAAATTTAAAAATGAAAAGTATGAAGATATAACTTTTCATCCTACATATGAAGCTAAAATGTGGAGATGGTTAAAAGAAACTGATAATTTAAAATTTGATGACACGACCGCTTTTTGGATAGTAGGAAGTGCAGCTGATACTAAAGTTATAGAGCCATTTTATACGGAGAGTTTTAAATGAGCACCCAATGGAAAATTTTAGAAAAATATGACTTTGCTCTTCTCCCTGGAGAACCTCAAAAAATGCCAGATGGAGATTACAGTTATTATCAATATTTAAATAAAAGATGGCAAGAAACAGGTAAGAATGTTTTATGTATAAATTTCTTGTTGAAAAATAATCATGACGATGAGCCTAAAATAATTGTGGAGCCGTTTGGAGGTTGTGGTGTATTTTCAGTAGCTATTCAACATATATTAGCTCCTAGTCATCATGTCATAGGTGAGCTAGATGATGATTGTATTTCTCAATTAAATTATTGTATGAGTGATTTTAATAATGTCATAATTTCAAAAGAAGATGCTCATGAAAGATTAGGAGTTATTCCTGCTGATATATATGTATGTGATTTTCCATTTTTCACTTTAATACAATTTGAAAATGGTAAATGGAATAAGGAAATGGATAGAATGATTTCTCATGAACCTGAAGCTATATTAATAACTGATGGGTCAAGTTGTAGATGGCATTTTACAGTTCCTAATTTAATTAAAAGAGGATATAGTGTTACTTCTGACAGAGAAAGCTATGCTTCAATTTTCAGCTCTTATATGGAAAAAAGATACGGTTATATAGTAACTGCGATGGCTTACCATGGAACCTGTTTTTATATAAAACTTCAACCTAGTAAGCTTAAAAGTTCTATTTCACCAATCCAGTTTAATAAAATAGAAGCGGGAGAAGGCTATAAAGGTTTGCATCCGGTTAAGGAGAATTCAAATGCATAAAATAGATTATAGGCTTAGGAAAAATAGAATGGAGTATTTTGATGCTCTTTATAAATTAAATTTAGAAAAAGGTGTAATGCCAGGATTAGTTTATTTGTATATGCCAGAACTTGCTAAAAGAAATAACTGGGACTCAGAGGAGCGTCTCTGGTTTGCTTTCTTAAACGGTATGACCCAAAACCCTATAACGTCTTTACAGTTATTTAGAAAGCTCCCTCAGGTCCCTCCAGGAGACGCTCCACTAACTTCTTTTACAGAATGGTTTAATGAAAACTGGCATAATTTAGCTTACGACACTGATAGAAGGTACCAGAAAAAAGACACTATTGAAGCTATAAAATCTTATGCTAAATTAGTTTCTAATTATAATTCCCAAGAAGAAATGCTTTCTTGGAGGTCTTATGAAGATTTATGGAACTTAGTAAGAAACAGTTACAGTTCTTTTGGGCGTCTTTCATCATTTAGTTATTTAGAATATGTGTATTTAAATGGGTTTGGATCTGACTGTGATAATTTATTATTTGAAGACAAATCAGGTAGTAAATCTCATCGTAATGGCATGATGTTTTTATATGGAGCTGACGATTACATATGGGATAAAAGAATGCCTAATGATTTTGATGGAGAATATCCTGAGTTTAATAAAATGTGTGCATGGTTAAATGAAGCTTCACGTTCTTATTTAGAAAAATTTAAACATCATAATTCTCAAACACCAAACATAGGTAATTTTACTTTTGAAAGTAACTTATGCACTTTTAAAAATCATTTCTTTGGTAGGCGATATCCTGGAGTATATGCAGATATGGCATGGGAAAGAATATGTTGGGCAGAAGAAAAAGGTGTAGATGTTTCAGAGTTTAAAGATATGAGAGCCGAGCTGCTGCCTGACTGGTTACGAGCAGAATGTTTAAATGAAAAAATAAATATAAAAGAAAGAGCTTCTTTATTTAAAAATGTAGGGTTTCCATACAGAGGGGAGTATTTTATAAATGCGTAGTATCATATTAAGAGTGTGCGGTACTTTTGGTTCAGGAAAAACTACTGCAGTTAGACAATTTATAAATGATTATCCTTCTATGGTTATGGAATCGAATAATAAAATAATGGGGTATTGTGTAGATCTTTATAAATGCGGTATAGTTAGGCCTTTATATGTGGTCGGTAAATACGACAATGTTTGCGGAGGAACAGATTCTATCAATACTCAATTAGAAGTTGCAGAAAGAGTTATGAAAGCACATTCACATGGTCATGTTATTTATGAAGGTGCTTTAGTTTCTGCTTCTGGACTTGGAGGTAAAGTGACTCAAATAACTCAAGAAACTGGAGACACAGTTTATGCTTTTTTAGACACACCAGAAGAAAAATGTATAGAAAGAGTTATAAAGAGAAGGATAGATGCTGGCAATGAAAAAGAGTTTAATCCTAAAAATTTAATCCATAAATATAAAAGCGTAATAGGATGTAGAAAAAATTTATTAGCTGCTAATTATAATGTAGTTGACGTAGACCATTTAAACTGTCATAATGACATAATAAAAATTATAAAGGATTTTGAAAATGATTGAAGATAATCCATATTGGCGTCCGAGTAAAAAAGAAATCATTTCTAGAGAAGCTTTATTGTATTTTGTTTGGGAAAGAGAAGCTATAAAGATAGCCAAAGACAATAAATATCAAGGAGTGTTGACAGCTGACCCAATACTTAGTAAATATAAATTTACAAATATTAGAAGAAAAGACGATAGGGTTAGTAAATGGATAATAAAAAATATAATAGAAGTTGAATGTGAACAAGATCTGTGGTTTTCTTTACTTATCGCTCGGTTGATAAATTGGCCTCCTACTTTGAAATATTTAATTGATGAAGATTTTCTTTTACATTCTGCAGAAAAATTTGATGCAGTTAATTTTTCTAATTTAATAGAACAATACAGACAAACGGGAGCCAAAGCTTATTCTGGAGCATACATGGTATACCCTACTAAAAAAGATGTAGGGGCAGTAAAATCTTTATCAATAGCTAAATATATAATTTCTCCCTCTATTAAATTAAATGCTAGAATTAAAAGTAATTTAAAACAGGAAAACTCTATTGAAAGTTTTGTAGAAATTTTATCAGGATGTTTTGGTATAAGCACATTTATAGCTGGTCAAGTAGCTGCTGACATGACATATTTAGAAGCTCCTTTACATTCAGCTAAAGATCTGTACAGTTACGCGCCCATAGGTCCTGGAAGCTCGAAAGGTTTGAACTACCTTTTAGGTAGAAGCGCATATGCTTCATGGAAACAAGAAGATTTTAATAAAGAATTAATAAATATAAACGATGACATTAAAACTTATTTAGAAATAGAAGATTTAACATTACATGACGTTCAAAATATAATGTGCGAGTACAGTAAATACACTCGTACTGTTTTAAAAGAAGGTACCCCTAAAACAATGTACAAGCCAGAAAAGGAATTTTAAAATGGAACTTACTGTAGATAATGTCAATGAAGCGTTTTCTGAAATATTCTGGAAGTTTAAAGTTTTAGATTCTTTAACTCCTCAAAAAACCAGAAATGGCCCAGCATTAGTATATCCTGAAATGGTCACTACCATTTATAGATACCCTGAGGAAAGAGTTTTATTTCATCCTGGAAGAGACGCTAACCCTATATTTCACTTAATGGAAGCTATTTGGATGTTAGCAGGTAGTAGAGACGTAGCTTTTGTAAAACAGTTTAATAAGAAAATAAGTGATTTTAGTGATGATGGTGTGAATTTCAATGCTGCATATGGATGGAGATGGAGACAACACTTTGGGCACGACCAACTAATTGACGTTATAGATTTATTGCGCGCAGATCCTAATTCTAGACAAGCTGTTCTACAAATGTGGGATTCTAAAGATCTTTTTAAAAATACTATAGATAAAGCATGTAACACTCAATTAGTTTTTCAAATAATAAAAGATCAACTTCACATGACAGTTTTTAATAGGTCTAATGATTTATGGTGGGGAGCTTATGGAGCGAATGCAGTCCATTTTAGTTTTTTACAGGAGTTTGTAGCTCATTCTTTAGGAGTAAGTATGGGTAGGTATAATCAAGTTTCAGTTAATTTTCATCTATATACCGAACTTTATAATGCTCTTCCTTATTTAGAGTGTCCTCCTAGTAGAGAATATGATTATTATCAGGTTACAGCTAAACCTTTACCTATAATTGAAACTTCTAAATTAGGATGGTCATCTGAATTTTTAACAGACTGCGAAACTTTCTGTAAAGATCCTTATAATGAAAAATTTAGATATTTCCATTCTTTCTTTAATGACGTTGCTTTACCTATGGCATTGATATATAAGCATAGAAAATCTAATTTAAGTGATGGAATGAAAATGGCTGAAAGAATAGAAGCTTCCGATTGGAAAATAGCTTGTATAAATTGGATAAGTAGAAGGCAAAAATAACACTTGCTTTTTTAAGCAAAATAAACGATAGTTGAGATATAACTTATAAAGGAGAACTTAATATGAAAAAGACCTTGAATTTTATTCTATCTGGAGCTTCAGTAAAAAGATTTCACACTGTTGAAACTCTTCATACTGAAACGGTGGGCCATCATTCTCATGGGGTGGCGATGCTTGTCTTACTATTAGATCCTGATGCGAGTAAGTCTTTATTGCAGGCTGCGTTGTTCCATGATCTCAGTGAACATATAACAGGAGACATACCCTCCCCTGCTAAACGCTCATATGGTATTTCTACCCAAGTCGATGATTTAGAGGAGCGTTTAATGTATGACGCAGGTATAGTTTTTCCTTTTTTAAGTAATTCTGAAAAACGAATTTTAAAATTAGCTGACATAGCCCATGGAGCTCTTTTTTGTATAAAAGAAATGGCGTTAGGTAACAGTACTATGAAATCTATATTTGACACTTACATGTCTTATGGGCGCAAGAAAATTTTAACAGGAAAAGAAATAGAAATATTTAACATGTTAGAGGAGATGAGCAGTGTACGCTAATAGCACTCAAATAGGAGGTACTCATTACAAAAGTATAGAAGGCGGTGAGGAACACTGGGATAGGGTTAATCGCCTAGGGTTGACTTACTTTCAAGCTTGCGCTACTAAATATATTGAAAGATGTTATTTGAAAGGTAAGCCAATAGAAGATTTAGAAAAAGCAAAACATTTTATTCAAAAATTAATTGAAATAGAAAAAGAGAAAGAATTTGAAGAAGATGCTTCAGCTGCATACGTTAACCAAGATCCTGATCTAAAGAGGCCAAGATGATGTCTACTTGGGTTTTTGACACTGAAACTTTACCTAATAGAACTTTATTTAGTGCAAAGTGTGTGGAAACTAAGGAAAGATTTGATATTTGGAGACATGAAGAAAATTCTGTAGGAACTCTTTTGAATTTTATTTCTACAGAAAATAAAACATTTGTCGGATTTAACTCTATATATTTTGACAGCGTCATTGTGTCAGCTTTTTGTGCAGGTAGAAAAGAAATAGAAATTAAACGTATAGCTGATGATTTAATTGTAAACAGAACGCCTTACTGGGAAGCCTATAAAAAATATTTATTAAGAAAATATATAAAAGACCACATTGATTTAATAGAAGTTGCGCCATCTTTTGTAGGTTTAAAAGCATATGGAGCCAGAATGCATATGGAAGTTTTACAAGATATGCCTTTAGCTCATAATGTAGTAGTTAGACCCGAACAAGAAGAAAGCATACTTAAATATTGCCACAATGATGTAGATACTACGGAAAGATTATTAGATAAATTAGAAGCTGAGTTGATGTTGAGAGTAGACATGAGTAAAAAATATGGGGTAGATTTAAGAAGTAAATCCGACTCTCAAATGGCAGAACAAGCTTATATCAAAAGTATGAATCTTAAAAAGAAAGAAAATAAAATACCTAAAACTATAAAGTATACTCCTCCTACGTTTTTAAAATTTAAAGATGCTAATTTACAAGAATTGTTAGATCGTATATCTAATCATATTTTTGAAATGAATTTTAAAACAGGGCATGTTATATTACCAGAGTTTTTAGGTAAAGAAATAGTGTCTTATGGGGTAGGTAAATATCAATTAGGTGTGGGTGGTATACATTCGGTACATGATAAAAAGATTTGTTATGTGGCTGATAAAAAAGTCATGGGAGAAATAGATGCAGCCTCTTTCTATCCTTCAATTATACTTCAATGTGGTTTTATACCAGAAACTTTAGGTAAAGATTTTGTTAAAGAGTACGAGAAAATATACACCCAGCGTCTTAAAGCCAAAGCTGAAGGTGATAAAACTACCTCAGAAACCTTAAAAATTAGTTTGAATGGAACCTTTGGCAAACTGGCTAGCAGGTACTCAGTGCTTTACTCTCCTGATCTCATGCTAGCTGTCACATTAACTGGCCAGTTAACCTTGTTGATGTTAATAGAAAAGTTAGAAAATGTTGGAGTAGAAACATTAAGCGCAAACACTGACGGTATAGCTGTTAGATATGAGGAGTATAAACAAGAAGATGTGGATTTAGTAATAAAAGAGTTTAGTGCTCTTTCTAAATTTGAATTTGAGTTTACACCATATCGAGTGTTAGCAATGAAAGATGTTAACAATTACATAGCGGTTAAGCCAGATAGGAGTTTAAAAGTAAAGGGTATCTATGCTCCTCTTAGTTTGCGTAAAAACCCTACTGCTCAGGTCTGTTCAGACGCTGTAGGAGCGTGGCTAGCTTTTGGAGTACCTTTGGGTGAGACAATTTACAATGCTCCCTTTAAAGACTTTATAAGTGCTAGGAACGTGACCGGAGGTGGTAAACAAGCAGGTAAATATTTAGGCAAAGTCGTCAGGTGGTACCAAAGTAAAGATTCTGTAGAACCTATACGATATTATACAAATGATAATAAAGTAGCTAAAAGTGATGGGGCCAGAGCCTGCATGACAGTTAGTGATTTTAAAACTCATCCCAAAGATTTAGATTATGATTGGTATTACAGAGAAGCTATTAAAATTGCGGTAGCAGTTGGGGCTTCTTCTTATTTGTCTACCCATGAATTAGGTTTAATTGCTCCTGCCCCAAAGAAAAGGAAGAAAAATGCAGCTTAACAGAACAGTGTTTGTAGTGCAGACAGATAACAATAAAGATTTGTCTGATGCTAAAAGATACGGCGATTTACTGGCCGTCTTTGGTAACCCTAGAAAACCTTATGACACTAAAAATATGATAGAAAAAGCTAGACGAGTTTTAGAAGAGTGGAAAGAAGGTGACTATCTATTGATGTTAGGAGATCCAACCTTATGCGGAGTATGCATGGCCATAGCTTCAGAATATAGCGACAGTATAGATATATTAAGTTGGGATCGAAACACGTTCTCTTATATTCCTCAAAAATGGGAGTTTGAACAGTTAGAGTACGGAGACCAACTAGACCTAGATTTATAAAGGCAGATTGACACTGCCTCAAACCATAGAAGGAGAACAAAATGTCAAAAGAAGATAATAACTGGAAGAAAACTTTACGTAAAGGTAAACAAAAAATACCTCCTCGTATATGTATTTATGGAAGTCATGGTATAGGTAAATCTACTTTAGCTTCAGAGTTCCCATCTCCTATATTTATAAGTACAGAAGATGGACTTGACTCTTTAGATGTAGTCAGCTTTCCAAAAGCTACTACTATTATAGACGTAGTAGACTCCATAAAAACTTTAATAAAAGAAGAGCATGAATTTAAAACAGTGGTTGTGGACACAGTAGATTGGCTTATAGAACCACTAATACAAAAAAGTGTTGAAGATTCTCATGACGCTAAAGAACTGGCCTACGGTAAAGGTCAGATGATGGTAGCAGAAGAGTTTAGAGAAATATTACAGGGTTTGGATCATCTTAGGCACAAGAAAAATATGAATGTAGTGTTAGTAGCACACGCTTCTGTGACTAAATTTGAAGATCCGCGAACAGAACCATATGACAGATATCAGCCTAAGCTCCCTAACAGGTGTAATGCTTTATTGCAAGAGTGGACTGATGTTTTAGCTTTTTGCGCATTTAAAGTTTTAATACGTAAAAGTGATGCAGGTTTTAACAACACTAAAAATAGAGGTGTTACTACCGGAGAAAGACTACTTCATTTTGTAGAAAATCCTGCGTATGTAGCAAAAAATAGATACCGCTGCCCAGAAGAAATAGAAATGAGTATTGAAAATATTAAAACTATCATACCCATAGCTGAATAAAGGAGATTTAAAATGGCTAAATTTGGATTTGATGTAGAAGAAGTTGAGGTAGACGAGCCTAGGGACTATAAACCTATTCCTGCAGGTGAGTACAAGCTACAAGCATTAGAAGCTGAAGAAAAAGAAACCGCTAAGAAAAATGGTACATATATAAAAGTTAAATTTGAGGTGGTAGATGGCTCTCATAGCGGAAGATATATTTGGAGCAATTTTAATATAAATAATCCTTCTGACATAGCGCAGAGGATTGGCCGCCAGCAGGTTGTGGCATGGGCTACCGCATGCGGTAAACCCCAAGCTACAGATACTGATCAGTTATTAGAAAAAACATTTGACGCTACTGTAGATATCGAAAAAGGAACTGGTGGATATGAAGACAGTAACGTTATTAAAGCATTCTTGTTCAGCAAAAAGGCTACAAGTGTCAAAGCAGAATCCCTGACCTCTGCTGAGGAGGACTCTTCGGTACCCGTGTCGAAGAGCGAATCCCCGAGTAATCCTTGGGACTGAATAAGACTAGGGAGGGGGAGTAATATCCCCCTCTCGTTTTAAAGGAAATAATATGGCTGTGATACCCTCCATAGTAGGCGATCAAATAATAGATAAAATATTTACGGCGTACTCGGCAGAAGAAAAAAGTAAAAATGCTAAATTGTATTTAGGCAGATTAGGGTCTTCTTCTATAGGAGAAGAGTGTTTAAGAAAAATATGGTTTGATTGGAGAGGGTTTGATAGAGAAGAATTTGAAGGTAGGATACTTAGACTTTTTGGCACCGGACATTGGCAGGAAGATAGAGTAGTAGAAGATCTTAGAAGAGCAGGGTTTAATGTTTGGGATAAACAAGAAAATGGTAACCAGTATGAATATATTGATAAAACTGGCCATTTTATAACTAAATTAGATGGCGTTATCAAAAACATTCCTGGAAATAAAACAGCTCATCTTTTAGAAATAAAAACTCATAATAAAAACAGTTTCTCTGCTTTATATAAACATGGTGTTGCGAAAAGTAAACCGTCTCATTATTCTCAAGTTCAAATAAGCATGAAACTTCAAAATATAAAATCTTGTGTTTATGTAGCTGTATGTAAAGATGATGAAAAAATGTATTGTGAAATAATTGACAGCGACAAAATAGAACAAGAAAAACTCATAAAGAAAATAAACTCACTTGTTAAAGCTACTATAACTCCCGCAGGTATAAGTGATAATGCTAGTAGTTTTGGGTGTAAGTTTTGCACGTTTAAAGCTGTTTGTGTTAAAGAAAAAGAACCTTTAAAAAATTGTAGAACTTGTAGAATGTGTTCTCCTGTAAAAGATGGAAAATGGTTATGTGAGTTGAATAATTATACTTTAAATTTAGATGAGCAAAGAAAAGGATGTAAAGAACATGAGTTTATATAGGAGTATAAAATGATAACTATAGGCATAGATCCTGGATTGTCTGGAGCAGTTGCTTTTTTAGAAAACGGTAAATATAAACATGTTGAAGATATGCCTATAATAGCTAAAGGGTATGGCTCAGTTAAAAATGAAGTAAATGCAAGTGCACTTGTAACTTTATTGAGAAAACATGCTCCTGCTGATGAAGGTATATTAGTAGCATTAGAAAGAGTGAATGCCATGCCAGGACAGGGAGTTTCTTCAGTGTTTAGTTTAGGAGATAGTTTTGGCAGTGCTCGAGCCTGTATTGCTGCATGTAGGTTTGAGATGGAATATATCACTCCGACTAAATGGAAAAAACATTTCAATTTAACATCTGATAAAGAAATGTGTAGAGCTTTTGCAGTTAAAATGTTTCCTGATGCTGAGTTACATTTAAAAAAGCACATAGATAGAGCAGAAGCTTTGTTAATAGCTAGATGGCTACATGAAAATAAATTTTAAATAAAGCTTTACTTTAATCAATGAATGAGCTATAGTAATTAGATAACTTATAACTTATAACGGAGAAATTGATATGACTTACTTACCACCGATTGGAATTCACAAAGTTAGTGGCAACTTTATTTCTGGTGTCGTTGATAGCATTGAAAGCCGACTCAAAGAGAATAAATCAGGCGTTAAAACCTATGCTTCTCACGAACGAGCATTTGATATTGCTGAAAAAGAAGCACAAGATTTTAGTCTTTACAATCAAACAGATTTCGATCCAATTTTCATGGTCACTCAATTGTCTACAGGACGATGGGCAATTGTGTTTATGTTGAGCGATTATTGTAGACGTTTAGATAATGGAACAGACGTCACTTATTTCGCTCGTCGTGGCCACTACTGCGTTTAACCAACAGGGGCTACGGCCCCTCCTTTTGGAGATTGATATGACTAGTTATTTATTTGATGAGCCAGCCACAGACGAACAGTTTAAAGGCTATAGAGATTTAGACCTTACTAACGATGAAAGAATTATGGCTAACGTTGTTGCTAAAAAAATTTCATTTCGTGAGTTTCAAAATGTCAAAAATCGGTACAGGAAAAAAGGTTATCCTCATTCAGATGATATTGTCCTAGAAGACCTTTATGATGACATTATGCACCACCAACATTTTGAAGACGATCCTAGCCAACCTTGGTTGCCAGCATCACAATTAATATTAGAAAAAATATAGGAGATGATTATGGGATATAACTGGATAATTGAAAAAGATTATATTGGTACCGATGCTAAAGGTATGAATAATTTTTCTATCAGTCAAATTGATAATAAAGAAAATGAGTCTGATTTTCGTATGTATGACGATGATGGCATTCTTTATTACGCTGGTAAAATCTGGGGTGATTTTGAAGGTTTTGAACCGTTAGACGATTTTGGTGAAGGCTATGCTGGTTGTACTGAGATTAAATATAAAGTTAAAAATCAATGGGAGACTCTATAATGCCTCATAAATTCACAATAGTAGCAGGTAAGGAGAGCCATAGACATGGCTCTCCTCATGATCGAGGAAGTGCTGACAGTTATTATGGACGCAGACCTATCCCTCATTATTTTGTAGGTGGTACTTACAGTTCAAATAAAATTGATAAATCTGATATGACCCCAGAAGAGATAGCTGAATATTTTGAGGGTTATGAAGAGAATGAAAAGTCTGGATTTAAAAAAGAATGGTGATAAAATTTTACACCTTGCTTTATTTAAAAATAAACACTATAGTATAATTATAACTCATAACTGGAGGACATCATGGTTTGGCAATTAAGAAAATATCAAGAAGAGGCAGTATGGTCTGCCATGGCTCACTTATATCAGGGTAAGAACCCTGTTTTACAGCTAGCTACTGGGACTGGTAAATCTTTAATAATTTCTGAATTAGCTGAAATTTATCGCAATTTAAATAAAAGAGTTTGGATTTTAACTCATGTTCAGCAGTTAGTTAAACAGAACTCTGAAACTTATCGTAGCCACTCAGGTAAAGAGCCAGGAATAATATGCGCTGGGCTTAATCGTAAGGACACTGACGAGCTGGTTACGTTTGGCACCATACAAAGCGTAACAGGAGTTTTAGCAGAAATGTCAGCTCCTGATCTGATCATCATAGACGAAGCACATAGGGTTCCTCATAATTATGGGGAGCCTACTTTATATGAAAAAATACTCCGTAGGTTTAGTTCCACTAAAAGAGTAGCTATGACTGCCACTCCCTGGAGAATGGACAACGGTATTATATATGGTGATGGAGATGAGTTTTTCTTTGACACATTAGCTTATAACTATACGGTAACTAAAGCAGTAGCAGATGGTTGGCTATGTCCTTTAGTTGGGGTTGAAACTAATATTCAATTAAATGTAGATAATGTTTCTGTTAGTGGAGACTTTGTTCAAAAAGAAGTTGCAGAGGCACAGACATTTGAATGGCTTAAAGAAGTTGTTAGTTCTTTGGATAGATTAGCAGGTAGCCGTAACCATTTAGCAGTATACTGCCCAACAGTTAAATCAGCTGAGTGGACTTCTCGCATGATAAACACCTCTACTTCTCGTAAGTCTGCAGTTCTTACAGGCGGTATGACTCAAAAAGAGCGGGAAGAAGTATTACGTCAGTTAGAAGATAAAACCATTTCAGTTATATGTTCTGTAGACATGATAACAACAGGGTTTGATTTCCCTCCTTTAGATTGTATAGTTTGTTTGAGACCAACTTTGTCTTCCTCACTCTGGGTACAGATACAAGGTAGAGGTACTCGGTTACATGAAACAAAAAAGAATTGTTTAGTGCTGGACTACGCAGGTAACCTGTTGCGTTTGGGTGGCGTAGATATGTATGAGACATTTTATAAGGAAAATGGAGAGGAAGTTGATGCATCTACTCCTCAAAAACCTTATGAAAAGAAGCCTAGAACGCTTTATCCAGGATTAACTACTATCCTACCTATTGACCCTATGACAGGAGACATAGCTGCAGACAACTCATTATTAGAAGTTGATGTACATAAAGTTAATGCTGTAACTTTAAAAACTCGCAACAGTCCTCACCCATTGATGATGGTAACTTACACATGCAGTACTCCTGAAAATGCAAGAGTTAATGCTACTTTGTTTGTAAACACTGAAAAACCTAAAGACAAAGATTATGAGTTTTTTAGAGCTAGAAGATTAGCTGTTAACTTACCTGCTCAAGCTAGAAGAGTTTCTTATTTAGTTAAAAATGCTGAAGCACCTACTACCGTGCTAGTAAAAAAGAATGGTAAATATTGGAACGTCATTACAGAAAATTTTCATCAAAGAATTAAAGGAGTAGCATAAATGGTCAGGACTCCTAAACACATATGGGCAGTGGACTCTGCTGCCCCCACAACTTTAGATTTTGCATTAGCGTATGCTGAAAAAGGTTGGTATGTTGTTCCAGTATGGAGTGTTGATGAAAATGGAGACTGTCGCTGTGGTAGGCCTAACAATGAAGCAGGTCATAAACCAGGAAAACATCCTCAAGCTAACCTTGCCCCTCATGGGCATACTGACTCTACTATTGACCCAGAAGTTATAAAACAGTGGTGGTCTACTGATCCTGATGCGGGTATTGGAGTAAGTTTAGCACACTCAGGTTTAATAGCGTTAGATATTGATCCTCAGAACGGAGGACAGGAGTCTCTAGCGCGGTTAGAAGCTGAGCATGGGGTTTTACATTCAGAATGCGTAGCCCAAACTCAGGGAGGAGGAGAGCATCGCATTTTTAAAGCTGATAACAACTTTTCTTATCCTGGAACATTAGATAAAGGTTTAGATTTAAAACATCATGGTTATATATGTGTAGCTCCTACGTTAGGAGTTAGCGGTGAGTACAAATGGAAGAGAGGTGCTTCTCCTCTCAGCAAATCTAATCCTGCGCAACCATCGGAGTTACCTGAGCTTATAAAAAATAGAGCTAGGGCACCTTCTAATTACACATTAACTGAAGAAAATGGAGTACCTATAGCGACTGCCCAAACATTTGATGATTTGAGAGAAGCTTTAAAATATGTAGATGCTGATGATTACACAACATGGGTAAATGTAGGCACTGCTCTTAAACCTTATGGGGAAAATGGGTATAGGGTATGGACTGAATGGAGTTCAGGTTCTGATAAGTTTGATGCTTCTAATCAAAGAAAAAAGTGGGACAGAGATATTGATAACCCGCACAGCATAACTTATCGTTCTATATTTAAAATGGCTATTGATAATGGGTGGGTGAACACCACAGTTAACTCTATGGAAATTTCTATTGATGAGCATCCTTTAAGTTTAGGTATGGCTTCTCACTCTGGTGCAGCAAAGGTTACAGTCTTTGAGTATATATTTGACAATTTCATGTCAACTGGTGTCAACGTGGTTGCAGGTGCTCCAGGAGTAGGTAAGACTACATTAATTGTACCCATGGCTCTAGCTGCTGCTCATCTTTGCCCTGCTGGATTTGAATTAAAACCTTTAGTAAGACGTAATGTGATAATCATTACAGAGTCTGTAGTGCAAGTCCAGCGAGTTATCTACTCTATTTGCAGCTGGGGTATGACAGGAATGAGAGCTGAAGATTTTGAAGACAGGGTGAAGGTTATTCAAGCACACAGGTTAGACCCTAAAGTAGTCGCGCAGGTAGCTGAAGAATATAAAGAGTGGACAGTTGACAATGAAAGAGCAGACGGTAGTATGCATGCTGCTTTACCATTAGTTTTATTTGACACTGCCAACGCAGTATTTGATTTAGAAAATGAAAACGACAACGCCCAAGTAGGCAGAGCTATGGCTTACATTAAGCAGGCATTTATATCTTTCCCAGTTATTATAATTAGTCACACTGCTAAGGTTCTTGGCTCCGGGGAATCAGATTATCTTTCACCGAGAGGAGCATCAGCATGGACAGGAGACGCGCAAGGAGTCTACACAGTATTTAAAGATGGAGAAGAAAACATATCTCCTCGTATTTTAAAAGCCACCAAGGTGAGGTTCCCTCCATCTTTTCCAGAGGTAACATTCGATGTAATAACTAACAAAGAAATTCATAAAGATATACTTGGTTATGATTCTGAAATATGGTTTATGCACTCTATCGCTAGGATACTTAAAGATGGTGAAAGAAGCCAGTTGAAAGAAGACATTAAAGAAGCTAAAGAACAAGAGCAGTGGGAGCGTATATGCAATGATTTAGTACAGCTCATACGCAACGATGAAGGTAAAAGTAGGAGTTATTATGAACGGATGCCTGTAGCCAGTGGAGGAGTGAAAGCAAGCCAAGAGCGTAAAGAAAGAGCCATTGAAAGTTTGATGAAAGAAGGTAAAATAGAAATGATAATGTTGGATAAACCTAAAGGTAGAGCCAACCATTATTTACAAGTTGTAGGTAACTCTGAAGGTAAATATGAAATATAAGTTAGTCGTTCGTTTTAGCTATCGTTCGAACTATCGTGCCGAACGAACGATTACCGATCAAGGGACGGAGGAGAGGGCATTTCTGCCTCTCTCCGTAGTCGGTTAGACGGTTTTAGTAGTGATCGTTCGTTCGGTATACCTCTCTAATAGAACGAACGATTACTTTCTACTTTACTTTCTAAAATAATGAGACTATAGTTTGAAGCAAACTAGAAGGAGGGATTAGTTTTAATGTCTGATGAAGGTGACAAGAAGGTCGTTGTTATACGTCCTAACGCTAGGAAACACAATCGTCAGGCTGTGATGAATGCTCTCTGTCCCCTGTTAGAAAATGGTATGTCTTTAACCGCTGCTTGCGCTAAGCTTCCGGAAGCTCCAAGTTCTAGCCAAATTCTTGACTGGGTTTCCGCGGAGCCGGCGTTAGCCGAGCAGTACGCTCGCTCGCGCGAGACAGGATATAAGATGATAGCAGATGAAATCTTAGCTATCTCAGATGAGAACTATACAACAGTAGAGGAAGACGTTGTTGACGAAGCAGGCAATCCCGTGCTTGACGCTAAAGGCGTCCGGCTACAGCGCACAGTTAAGGTGCCTCTGTCCAATGAAGCGATAGCCAGAAACAGACTGAGGATAGATAGCCGTAAGTGGATGCTTAGCAAAATGCTGCCCAAGCTGTACGGTGACAAGCTCACTACCGAGCACACAGGGCAGGACGGAGGACCTATCCAGCTGGCAGCAGTCGACCTTAAGAAGCTGACCGATGAAGAGATCAAGGTAATGACACAGATGATGAAAAAGATTGAAGAGGGGCAATGAAAACAAACCAGCTTTCTTCTCCCAGCGTCATGCTTGATCTCCTGAAGAACGAGAAGGATAGGCGAGCTGCATCATCTTCATTGTACGAGTTCGTCAAGCAATCATGGCACGTCGTAGAGCCAGGTATCCCATTCATTGGGGGATGGCATATAGAACAAATTTGTGAGCATTTAGAAGCTTGTTCGCAAAACGATATAAAAAAGCTGTTGGTGAATATACCACCACGCCATTCTAAATCTACAATTGTAAGTGTCATGTGGCCCATGTGGGAATGGCTAACAGATCCTGCTCAGAAGTTTTTGTGTGCTAGTTATTCTGGCAATTTGAGTATTAGAGATAATTTGAAATCTAGACGTTTGATACAATCCCCATGGTACCAAGAAAGATGGGGCCACATGTTTGATCTAGCAGGAGATCAAAATGCCAAACAAAGATATGAAAATGATAAAACCGGATACAGGCTAGCCACATCAGTTGGTGGTACAGCGACAGGTGAAGGTGGTTCTCGTTTATTATTAGATGATCCGCATTCAGCACAAGAAGCTCAATCTGATGCAATTAGAGAAGCAGCGGTTGAATGGTTTGATGTAGTTTGGTCCACACGATTAAATGATCCTAAAAAAGATGTTATGGTCACGATTATGCAAAGGTTACATGAAAGAGACATCTCTGGACATATAATAAATGACATTGGTGGGTGGGAACATCTAGTAATTCCTGCAGAATGGGATGGAATTAAAAGAACAACTTCTATGGGTAAATACGACCCTAGAGAAAAAGTAGGAGAATTAATCTGTCCAGACAGATTTGGTGAAAAAGAAATTACAGATTTGAAAAAATTATTAGGAGTGTATGGCACAGCTGGGCAGCTGCAACAAGAACCTACACCAAGTGATGGGGGTATATTAAAAACGAGCTTTTTAGAAATGTGGCCCCATGATGAAGGATTACCTCCTTTTGAATACATTCTTCAATCTTATGATTGCGCCTTTACAGAAAAAACTACAGGAGACCCTACAGCATGTACAGTGTGGGCTATATTCACCCATGAAGGTTCTAGACATGTAATGTTGATAGACGCATGGGATGAACATTTAAGTTATCCTGATTTGAGAGAAAAAGCGATAAAAGGATGGGGTAAAGAGTACGGTGGTATGACCAAGGAGAGTCCGTATAGCAGAGCAAAAAGACCAGATAGGATTTTAATAGAGGCTAAAGCTAGCGGACAATCCCTTTTACAAGACTTACGTCTTGCTAAGGTTCCGGCCATCGGGTATAATCCAGGAAATGCAGATAAAATAAGTAGAGCGCATCAAGCTGCACCAACTTTAGAATTAGGAATGGTGTGGATACCAGAAAGCAAGAAAACTCCAGGACATGCTGTTTCATGGGCACAGCCTTTTATAAAACAACTGGCTAAATTTCCTGTAGCCACTCATGATGATTATGTAGATACTTTTACCCAAGCTATTATATATTTAAAAAATGACCACTGGTTCGATCTACCACAAGCAAGAGATCCTGATGAAAGAAAAGTTATACCGTTCCCCAATGTTAACCCATATGCTGCTTAGGAGTTGTTATGCCTGAAGATGCACCTTTGTCAAATGCTCAACGATATTTAGACGCAAACCCAGACGTGTTAGCTAATGCAGAAGCAAGAGCTGAGGGAATGATGTTTATCCCAGAAGGAGGGAGACAAAGTTTTTTAGAAAGTGTTGCGCGAGAACATTATGATTCTTTTGGCATGAATGAAGGTCGTGATAATTTTGAAATGCGTTCTTTCAATCCTGAAAACAGATCTCAATTTGTAGACAACACGCCTGCACCTTCACGCGATCCTGTGAACCCGACTATGTTAGCTATTGCTGAAATGTTAGAAGGAACTCGACCTGTTTATGACGAGGAAGAAGACATAACATATATGCAATTTTTTGGCAAGAAAGAAGAGCCTGATTTTTTAGGAAGCTATTACGATCCAGGCAGTCAGCAAACAACAGCGCAATTAGATGAGCTTTTAGCTAGAATTAACCCAACTTACCGCAGAAGCGTCATTGGTGGAGATACAGGAGACACTAATGAAGACATGGTCGGCAGGGAGATGGACAATGCGATAAGAGGGTTGTATGTTCGCCGAGGACATTTAGGAGAGATACCTTCTATATTTGATGCCGCTGGCGGAGAAAGAGAGCTTATAAGAGCTTATGCCCAGCGAGGAAACCAACCTGCTAATTTGATGGGAGGCAAAAAAGGCACCAGATCTTATGATAACAAATTTACTTATGACACTTATGACGGTGTTCCTTTAAGTTTAGCAGACATAGAGAAAAACAAATATATAACTCTATTGAACAAAAACTTTTCGCCTTCATCTAGTCAAGGTTACGGAGAAGGAAGAGAATGGGAAGGTGGTCTGTATGGTTTTGGTTTCGCAGATTTAACAGACTTAGTTAATGCGGTGCCTGAAATGGTTAGGCAAGCTGGACCGTTGACAAACTTAATTCCAGGAATGACCACCCCAATAACTATGGGTAAATTCATGTATGATAATCCTGATGGTTTGCCTGTAACAGACTTTTTGAAGATGGGCGGTGCAGAAGGACTGTTGTTAGGAGACATGGGGCAAACATGGAATTACGCTACTAACCCTGCTCCTTATGTTCCAGCTGCAGCAATGCCTATTCCTCAATTTGATGTCGGCACGAATCCTGATTTTCAAACAATACAATACAATGATTTAGACCCGAGCCAGAAAACTGTTGTGAGCAGAGGGCTTCCTGATGCAGACCAAGGCTATGGTGTTCGACCTGCATTTGATCAACCGTTTGATGTCAGCTATCCTCTTCCAAGCAGTATTGATTTTGACAAAACAACAAGTTACGTACCAAACGGCCAAGGTTATGGAGCTTATTATAGTCCTGGTTATGGTTCTTATTATACGGGGGCAGCCAATCCTTTCTATTTTGAAAGAGATGATTTTTCTTATGATGCAGATGGAGATTTTGCATACACTCCTCTATATGATTCCTCTACTCAATTCGGAGACTATGATCCTTTGAATGTAGGATTTAAAGAAGGCGGTTCTACATCTTTGAAAGACAGTTTGCAAATAGACACTCCTAGAAGAACTCCCAACCACCCATCAAGTTCTCATGTAGTAAAAACTATGGTTAATGGTAAAGAGAAAATGATTAGATTTGGAGAACAGGGAGCTAAAACTAATCAGAATCCTAAACAGCGTAAAGCATTTAAAGACCGACACAGAAAAAATATAAATAAAGGTAAGTCATCTGCAGCATATTGGGCAGACAAAGTAAAATGGAAAGCAGCCGAAGGAGGTCTAATTGAATTTAATCCTGATGAAATTAGTTCTTTGGCAGCTGAAATTGAAAAGGGTATGAACAATGGCTGATGAGCAAGTAGAAATAACCCAAGAAGAAATGACTGTAATTGAACTTCCAGAAGAAGAGTTAGAGGTAGAAGACACTGCAGATGGAGGAGCAGTTATAAAGTTAGAAACTGTTTCTATTAAACAAGGTTCTGATCATTTTGCTAATATTGTAGAAGAAGTTGATCGTTCTAAGTTGAGAATTTGCATTAGTGACCTATTAACAAAAATAGGACGTGATAAAGAAGCTAGACAAAAAAGAGACAAACAATATGAAGAAGGATTGCGCAGAACAGGTTTAGGTGATGATGCTCCAGGAGGAGCACAATTTGCCGGAGCAAACAAAGTGGTGCATCCAATGCTAGTAGAAGCTTGTGTAGACTTTTCAGCTAGGTTCATCAAAGAAATATTTCCTCCAAATGGGCCTGTTAAATCTAAAATTATAGGTGAAACAGATAAAGTTAAGGCAGAAAAAGCGCAACGCAAAACAGAGTTTATGAACTGGCAAGCTACAGAACAGATGGTAGAGTTTCGTTCTGAGTTAGAGCAGTTATCTACGCAATTACCTTTAGGCGGTGGACAATACATGAAATATATGTGGAATCCCCAGCACAACAGGCCAACATCTGAGTTCGTGCCGATTGACGATGTTTATCTTCCTTTTTCTGCTACTAACTTTTATACTGCAGAACGCAAAACTCACGTACAATATATCACTCATATGGAATATCAAAAACGAGTTGACGCAGGAATGTACTCTGATGTAGATTTGCCAAGTCCTAATCAACCAGAGTTTTCAAAAGCAGAACAAGCAAATGAAAAAATTGAGGGTAAACAGAACACATCTTACAATGAAGATGGTTTAAGAACGATTTACGAAGTTTATACATATTTAGAAATGGAAGATGAATACGGTCTTGCTCCTTACATTATTTCAATTGACAAATCTTCTGACAAACCGCTGTCATTATATCGTAATTGGGAAGAAGATGACGAAAGAAAAAACGAATTAGATTGGATGGTTGAGTTTCCTTTTGTACCTTGGCGCGGAGCTTATCCGATTGGTTTGACGCACATGATCGGAGGGTTGAGCGGTGCGGCAACTGGTGCGTTAAGAGCTTTATTAGATTCAGCATATATTCAAAATGTTCCAACTTTATTAAAATTAAAAGGTGGGCCGAATGGTCAAACATTAAATGTTCAACCAACTGAGATTGTCGAGATGGAAGGCGGTGCACTTGTAGACGATGTTCGCAAGTTAGCGATGCCTTTACCCTTTGCAGGGCCAAGCCCAACATTATTTCAACTGTTAGGGTTTTTAGTTAATGCAGGAAAAGGAGTAGTTCAAACATCATTTGAAAAATTTAGTGACCAAAACCCTAATGCGCCTGTTGGTACGACGATGGCAATTATAGAGCAAGGTATGGTTGTGTTTAGCTCTATTCATTCACGTTTGCATTCAGCGATGGCGAGAAGTTTTAACATACTGCATCGTATAAACAGTATGTATTACACCCAAGAAGAATTAGATGCTGTTAATGCAGGTCTTTCTATAAGTGCAGAAGATTTTGATGGGCCTTCAGATGTTGTTCCTATAAGCAATCCTGCAATATTTAGTGAAGCACAAAGATTTGCTCAAATTCAAGCTATAATGCAAAGAGCTTCAGCTATACCTCAAATGTATGACCAAAGAGCTGTAGAAGAAATGTTTCTACGAACTCTAAAAATTCCAGGATCTGAAGTTTTAAATCCAATACCAGGATCTGAAGATAGAGACCCAGTGAGCGAAAATGTTGCAGCAGCCATGGGTCAAGGTATTTATGTCCTGCCTTATCAAGATCATCTAGCTCATTTAGAAGTGCATCTACCTTTTCTAAAATCTCCTTTATTTGGAGCTAATCCTGCAGTAGCTCCTACTTTTCTTTATCCTATGGCTTTACATTTGAGAGATCATCTTTTAAATTACTATTTAGCTGAATCTCATCAAGCTATAGACCAAGCACAACAAAAAAGTTTGATAGGAGAAGATGCAGAACAAGAAGTAGAAATAATTTTAAGAGTTCAAAAGTTTATAGAAGAGCAGTTAGGTGGATTTGGGCAAGAATTAACAGAAATAAACCAAATAGCAGAGCAATTTAAGCCAGAAATGCAGGTTCCAGGAAACGAAGCTATGAAAATAGCAGAACTTAGTGCTCAAATGAAGCAAGGAGAGCTAAAACAAAAAGCAGAAAAAGACAATGCCCAACTTCAATTAGATAATTTGAAATTAGAAACTAGTACTCAACTGCAAGAATTGAAAATAACGCAAGCTGCTGAGATAGAAAGAGCAAAATTAGCTTCAATAGAAGCAGATAGGCAGCAGAGGGCAGAACTTCAAGGTTTAAGAGAGCTTTCTGAAACAGAAAGAAACAACATTAGAGAAATGTCAGAAACAGACCGTATGAACACTCGTGAAAGAAATGAAAATAAGAGAAAAGAAGCAGATTTAGCTGCACGAGAAAGGATGAACGCTTCGGATAATATGACGGCTAAAGAATTAGCCGAAATGGAAATAGAATCTGGAGAAAAAATACCTTATTCTACTGGAGGAGGTATTGATCAGAATCCTTAAACCCTAATCGTTCGTTCTATTAAGTAATAGACCGAACGAACGATTAAAATTTTACGGAATGTAAGTGAATGCAAAATTTTTTAAAACCTTTAAATATAGAAGTTAAATCAACTACTATTAAGATTAAAAATGCTAAACAAAAATACAAATATCTCTGTTATAATGTGGCAGGAATATCTGGTAACGCTGATTGGAAAGAAGCAGTGAATTCACAATTGAGAAAAAATGCCTTATCTACAAAGTAACATACCCCATTTTAAATGTTGGGTGCGTAGGGAGTACACCTTTAATCATGAAAAGTTTCATGGAGAGTTTATTCATGGTATGGCTGTCGCCGTTACAACAATTCCTTGTAGGAGTCTTAGTTTTCAGATGATTTTTACCGGAGCTGAAACATATGACAATGATGAGCCTAATGTTCATGGTGGTGCAATGTGGGCAAGAATGCCTATAACTGCGTTAGTTGCAGACACAGCTTATGATGAATGGCCTGAGCCGATGGCAACTCATGACGCACAACCATGGGATTGTTCTTCTAGGACACACAGCGTTTATGTTTTGGATAGATGCACGCCTTGTCCTTGGATAGCTAAAATTGATGGAGAATTTTATCCAGCAAAATATTACTTTACTGTCGATTACACTGATTCAGAAATAGGAGACGATCCTGCTCAACATAAGCAGTCTCACGTCTTAGAGCTTCTGGATGCCGGGAAATGGACAGGAAATATAGTAGCTTTGCCAAACAACAGGGTTAGAGT
>Ga0098059_1000347_pt1 | contig 31060 bp, 26 predicted proteins | sample 20_taG_FD_92580 | JGI IMG/M metagenome (GOLD analysis project Ga0098059, IMG submission 92580) | Marine viral communities from the Subarctic Pacific Ocean - 20_ETSP_OMZ_AT15318 metaG | ecosystem: Environmental > Aquatic > Marine > Oceanic | place: Subarctic Pacific Ocean | collected 2015-01-19
ACGGCACCGAGACACCCGTGACCGCGAGCACGATCACGATGGCCACCTTGCGTACATCGCGCGCAACCAGGGCAAGCAGTCGGGCGCGGTCGTCTTTGAATTCGCAGTACGGCGCAGCCGCCCATCGAGCCCATCGACCGAACAAGCTGCTTTCTTCTGGAGGATCTTTGATACGGGACATCATCATTCCTCTCTCACCCTCGAACGAGTCCTTGACTTGGGCTTTGCGGAGGCACTGGCCGTCTTGGTCGATGCGTCCGCAGAAGCGGCAGGGCTCTTGGCAGTCTTCGGCGCTTTCGCAGCGGCCTTCACTTCGGCCTTCTTGAGATCCTCCAGGTAGTTGTCATAGTCCGTGATGTCGTCCTGCGCGCCGATGTCGATCAAGCGATCCCGGAAGCGTCCATAGAGAACCGTCTGCACTTTGTCCGCTCGCCTCAGCTTTTCGATGCCCACGTTGGGGTTGAGCAGCAGTACGTAGTGGAAGTCACCGGTAGGCCCCTTCTTTGCCTCGATGAACCCCAGATCGCGCAGCGCGCGCATACGACGGCGCCAGGTATCAACCGCACGCTCACCATCGAAGCCCGCTTCAGCGGCGAAGGTGGCCGGGGCCTCAATCGTGAGAAAAGGGTGGTCAGGTGCGCGAATCCACAGGCACAGCAGCGTGTGCCCCGCAGGCTGTCCCTTGGATTGAGCGTCGATGGCCTGTATCGCCAGTGGCAGTGTGCGGGGGATCGTTGAGTAGCCATCATTCAGTTTGCGGTGCCAGAGCAGCGCATCCGGGTGGCCGGGGAACTGGATGTCCATCTGCTGCTTGGCGCGCTCGGCCATGTTGAGCCGCCGGTTTCGCGATTGCTTCTGCGTTGCCATGTCAGTCCTTTGAGTATTTTTGATGGACCTATTGGACGCTCGAATCCGCGCAACTTCAATGATTGAATACGCTGAACATCACACGGTTCGGTTTGAGTCTATCGCCATCAAGTACCTATCAAATAAGCTGAATCACGTAATTTGATAGATTGAGATTGCATGATTCCGCAGAAATTTCTCAGAAAAACACTTATAAATCAACGTGTTATTTAGAAGTTTCGGTGCTCCTCGTCCTCCTGTTTATCCCTGTGCTCTCTGTGCTCTCCGTTCTCCCGGGTAATGGTTGTAGGAAAAGGGGCTCAAAGCTGCCTGCGACGGCTCGGTCAGACGGCACCTGCAATCACTGATCCGCTACCCCGTGGGCACGGGTTCGTCGTGACTCTGTTGCTCATTCCACGCTGAAACCTGGGCGTCCCCGGCCACCTGAGAGATGGCCGGTCGCGCTGTCGTGCTGCGCATCGAACCCCCTACGGGGTTTCGCCCCTGCCGGGCTTCCATCGTTCCCTCGCTCCGCTCGGCTGGCGCCTCCGGCCCGGCTTCCAGCTTCGGGCCTGCGCGCTTCGCTTGCCGTGCAGTCGGCGTGCTGCAGGGCCGTTGCCTTGTCCAGCCGTCTCCCCTGACTTCATCACCTTGTCCGCGACTGTAGCCCGCGGCCGTGGGCCGTCAAGGCGCGCAGGGCCGTGTCCTCGCTGCGCTGCGGGCCGCACCAACCCTGCGCTTGTTTCCTTGACGGCCCCCGTCCACGGGCTCCCTTCCGTCGCGGGCGATGAACTCAGGAAAGACGGTGGCAACAGGGCCAACCGGGTTCCTCGTGCCGACCGCACCGAACAGCCGAAAGGCTGGGCTCCGAATCTTGGAATCCGGTGTGCGGTTTTCTTCAACAGCCTTTTTGTTCAGGAGAACGACATGCTTGCAACCCGTTTCGCCTCCCACTCCCCGACGCTGCGCAGCGACTACCCGCTGTCGGATGACCAGATTCGCAGGGTGGCCCCGTCCATCTTCGCGGATGCCCCGCATGAGAGCCGTTCCGAGCGGTACGCCTACATCCCCACGGCTGCGGTTCTGACCGAACTGCGCAAGGAGGGGTTTCAGCCCTTCATGGTGACGCAGACCCGCGTGCGCGATGAAGGCAAGCGCGAGCACACCAAACACATGCTGCGTCTGCGCCACGCCAGCCAGATCAACGGCGCGGAAGCTAACGAGATTGTGCTGCTGAACTCGCACGATGGCACGAGCAGCTATCAGATGCTGGCGGGCCAGTTCAGGTTCGTTTGCAGCAATGGCCTTGTTTGTGGTGACACGGTGGCCGATGTGCGCGTGCCCCACAAAGGCGACGTGGCCGGACTGGTGATCGAAGGCGCGTATCAGGTACTGAGCGGCTTTGACCGCGTGCGCGATTCCCGCGATGCCATGCGCGCAATCACCTTGGACGATGGTGAATCCGAAGTGTTCGCCCGCGCCGCGCTGGCACTCAAGTACGACGACCCGAACAAGCCCGCGCCCGTCACGGAATCGCAAATCCTGATGCCGCGCCGGTTTGAAGACCGCCGCCCCGACCTGTGGAGTGTGTTCAACCGCACGCAGGAGAACTTGACCAAGGGCGGATTGCATGGCCGCAGCAGCAATGGACGCCGCCAGAGCACCCGGCCCGTGCAGGGCATTGATTCCGACATTCGACTGAACCGCGCCCTGTGGCTGCTGGCCGATGGCATGCGCGCCCTCAAAGCTTAGCCGTTCCCCCGCCGGAGGGGCGGTTTCCCCTCCATTCCCTTGCTTCACTCGATTGGAGATTCACCATGAACGCCGTTACCTACATCGAAACCCAAGCCCTCGACACCCGCGCCAATGTGCTGCAAGCCGCCGACCCGAGCAAGCACATGATTCTGGTTCCGCTCTCGCGGTTGGTGCTGCGTCCCACGGGCCGCAACGTGCGCAAGGCTGTCCCGCGCATGTCCATCCCTGAACTGGCCGCGTCCATTCAGCGCGTGGGCCTGCTGCAAAACCTGATCGTGATTCCCGCCGCCGATGGCCTGCATTACGAGGTGGTGGCCGGTGGGCGCAGGCTGGCCGCATTGAAGTTGCTGGCGAAAAAGCACCGCATCGCCAAGGATTGGGACGTGCCTTGCCTGCAGGTGGCCGATGGCACCGCACGCACGGCGAGCCTCACCGAGAACGTGCAGCGCGAAGCCATGCACCCGGCCGACCAGTTTGAAGCCTTCGCGGCGCTGGTGGCCGAAGGCCGACCGATTGAGGACATTGCAGCGGATTTCTCCGTCACGCCGCTGGTGGTGCAGCGCCGTTTGAAGCTGGCGAACGTCTCGCCGCGCCTGATGGCGGACTACCGGGCCGACGCCGTGAGCCTTGACCAACTGATGGCCCTTTCCATCACCGACGACCACGCCGCGCAGGAAAGCGCGTTTTACGATGCGCCGCAATGGCAACGTCAGCCGTCCGCGCTGCGCGAACGCCTCACCGAGCGCGAGATTGACGCTTACCACCATCCTCTGGTGCGCTTCGTCGGACTGGACAGCTACGAAGCCGCAGGCGGCGGCATCCGCCGCGACCTGTTCGCGGAAGGTGATACGGGCGTGTACCTGACCGACGCCGCGCTGCTGGAACGGCTGGCACAAGACAAGCTGGCGGGCATCGCCGCCGAAGTGAAGGCCGAGGGCTGGGCTTGGGCCGATGCCACGCCGGGCGTGACCCACGCTGACCTGCACGCCTTCCAGCGTGCTCCGAGAGAGCGGCGCGAACCCAACAAGCGCGAAGCGCAGCGCATCGAGAAGCTGCAAGCCAAGATGCAGGAGGTCGCCGAAGCGGTGGATGCCGCGGTGGACGCCGAGGACGAGGACAAGGCCGACGCGCTGCAAGAGGAAGGCGAGCGGCTGGGCGAGCAGTTGCAGGCGCTGGAGGATGGCTTGCAGGGATATGCCGCGAACGTGAAGGCCGCAGCCGGGGCCATCGTCACCATTGACCGCAACGGCGAGGCCGTGATTCATCGCGGGCTGCTGCGCGAGGCCGAGGCCAAGGCGCTGCGCACGCTCGAAAAGCTGCGCCTAGGGTTCAGTGGCGCGGATGCTGCCAGCGATGACGAAGGCGAGGAAGACGAAGCGCCCAAGGCCGCAGCGATTTCCGACCGGCTGGCCCAGCGCCTGAGCGCCCATCGCACCGCTGCGCTGCAAATCGAAGTGGCCCAGCATCCGCAAGTCGCACTGGCCGCGCTGATGCATGGCATGGTGCAGACCGTCTTGCGAGGCCGCTACTACGGCCACGATCTACCGCTGGGCGTGCGCCTCACGGTGCAGGACCGGCTGGAAGGCATGGCCCCGGACTGGCCGGAATCGCCTGCCGCCGTGGCACTGCGCGAATTGCAAGAGGCATGGAGCGGCAAGCTACCCGAGGACAGTGCCGAACTGTTCGCCGCGCTGCTGGCGATGGAGCAAGGCGAGTTGGTCAAGTTGCTGGCGGTGTGCGTGGCCTCGACGGTTGATGTGGTGACACCGCGCGCCACGGCGCAGCAACCCGGTGCGGAACTGGCGCAGGCCGTGGGCCTCGATATGGCCGCATGGTGGAAGCCGACCGCCGAAGGGTATTTCAAGCACGTTCCGAAGGTGGTGGTTCTGCAAGCCGTGGGCGAATTTGCGCCCGAGAGCGTCAATCGGCTGGCGAAGCTCAAGAAGGCCGACATTGCCAGCGAGGCCGAGCGGCTGGTGAACGGCAAGGGTTGGATGCCTGCCATCTTCAAGACGGAAGACGGGCCCGAGAAAGGCCCGCAGGACGGTGCGGAGGAAGTCGCCACCGAGGCGGATGAACCCACTGAAGTGTTGGCCGCTTGACCCGCGCTGAAGGCGCGCGCCCCGGCCTCGACCGGGGCGCTTCGCTGTCAGGAGCACCCCCCATGACCCGCACCACCACCAGCCGCCCGCGCATGGCGGCGATCTACTCCCCCGGCACGGTACGCGCTCGCCGCTGGCACGGCGATGGCGACGTGCGCGGCTACCGCCCGCCCTCGGGCTGGACGGCCCGCGCAGACCTCACCGATATTCACCCCATCACGGGCCGCGCTTTGGTGCGCGCCATGTGGTGGATCATCGAGACGAAGGAATAACCGTCGTCAACACCGCGCCCAGGCCGTTCCGCCCTGGGCGCGGTGAACTTCAAAAAATCCGGGCGCGGCGGTGGCCGCGCCCGGTGTTGAAGGCCAATAGCCCAATCAGAACGCCGCAGCCTTCGCAATGGCTCAGTGCGGCATTGAGATTTCGGCTGGCCCCCTCATATTGCTTGCTTCATGTTTGTAAAACAGTGTCTTCAGGAGGGAATCTAGATGAAGCTTGCTGATATTTTGAAGGACCTTGACGCAGAGAAAGATCCGGACGAAATTTTGATTGAAGTCACGTCGGAAATTTTGAAGCGCTGCGGCCTGCAAATCACATTGGAAAGCCGATGGGAACATTCTGGGCATAAAGACTGGATGTACCGTGTTGACCCGGAAAATCCAAGCATTCCCTTGAAACGTCACATCCACATTGCAAGGAGCAAGCACACCAGCTCAAAAGGTATGCAGGCCTCATGGAATGACGATGGTTCTCGTCACGACAGGGGGTCTTTCAACACCTCTGTCGGTGACACGGCGCGCGTTAGGGAGATTGCGAGAAGCGTTCTGAGTCTCCCGCCAAATGTCACGCTCGAAAGCGCTGACCATCCCGGAGTTGCTGGATCTTGGGTTGACGAAGTGCGGTTTTCCACGGATGGGAAGGTTGCCTACGTTTCCATTCGCGCGCTTTAAGAATGACAGCGTGAGGTGAGCGTGTCGGCGAGTTGCGCCGCCGGGCTTTCGGGCTGCGCCCCGTGCCGACTCCGGCGTCACGGCCATCCGGCTTCAATCCCTCACGCCTTCGCGCCTGCGGCGCTGCGCGCTGCGCTTGCCTCCAGGGGATGGGCGCAAGGCCCATCCCCGCCGCGCAGGCTTGGCGCCCCTCGATACCACCGAACCGGCTGTGCCGGATCGGGCCGGCCAGTGCCTCGCCGCAATGGACGGGTTGGCGAACACGCTGGAGCTTGCTGCGGCAGGTTGTGCGAATCGGTGCCGTCCTCAACGCTGGAGGTTCTCACCCATCACGTCACGAAGGACGGTTCACGGACAGCCCGCCCGGCCTCGCTATGGAGCTTCCACGCCACGCCTCAAGACCGGCGCCGCTCGGTGCGGCCGGGGCGTTTTCGCTTGTCGTCGGGTGGTTGACCTGGCCCGCGTCAGTGGGCGAGCCGGTGCAGCCTTTGTGCGGGGATGCCGAGCCGGCCCTGCCTCCGTTCGGTGCGGTTCGGCCCAAGGCGTCCTTGTGTTGTTGTGAATCCTGGCGGTGGCGCGGCTGCGCCTCGGGCTTCATGGCTGCAACCGTCCAGCGAAAACAATTTCCCCTCTGCTGCGCAGATTCCTCGCGGGCCAAATTGTTTTCTCCTCCCGGTGCTCCACTGCGTTGCGCCCGCAAGCGGTGCAGCCCGCCCGTCCCCCGCCGGCCGGATCACAACAAGGACGCGATGGGCGCGAACCTTGTTCCACCAAAAGGAGATCCATCATGGCCAACATCGGCACCTTCACCGCAGACAAAGACGGCTTCACCGGCACGCTTCGCACCCTGACGCTCAACGTCAAGGTCAAGCTGGTGCCCAACGACAAGGGCGACAACGAGAAGGCCCCGGACTTCCGCCTGCAGGCGGCCAGTCACGACATCGGCGCGGCGTGGAAGAAGACCAGCGAAGCTGGGCGGGAGTACATCTCTGTGACCCTGGATGATCCTTCGTTTCCGGCAACGGTCTATGCCCGGCTAATCGAAGGCGAGAACGGCACGCACGACTTGATCTGGTCGCGCAGCAAGCCCCAGGCGGCCTGACGGCCGCCAGCGCCCCGTCCACCGCGGCGGGGCGCAGTGCTGCCTTCGCGGCACTTCAAGGAGGCGACACCATCGCCTGGGTTGCGCCGTGTCGAGTTGCTTCCTGGGCGTTGCAGCCTTCGGTTGCAAGAATGGCCGGGCGTGTCGGTGCCTTGCACCGCCGGGCTTTGCGGGCTGCGCCCCGTGCCGACTTCGCCGTCACGGCCATCCGGCTTCAATCCCTCACGCCTTCGCGCCTACGGCGCTGCGCGCTTCGCTTGCTTCCCGGGGAAAGCCCTGCGGCCTATCCCCGCCGCGCGATGCTTGGCGCCCCTGCAGTCCCCGAACCGGCGGCGCCGGATCGGCCACGCCAGCGACGTCGCACGCTATGGCGTGTCACTCTTCTTCGTCACAGTCTCCAACTGCTGGCGCACCTGCGCCAGCAGTTGATCGACCTGCTGCAGGTCGTCGCCGGCATAGGCCAGCGTCAGCAGCGTGAGCGGGTGGATCTCCATGACCTCGCACAGCTCGGCGAGCTTGTTCAGGGTCGGACTTTTGAGGTCGCGCTCCAGCGTACTCATGTAGGTGCGGCTGGACACGTCGGAGAACGCCTCCTGGCTCAATCCACGCGCTTTCCTGATGGTCTTTAGTGCCTCCGACAATGTATGTTTCGCTGCCAACCTTGGATCTCCCCAAAATCCAAGATGACAGTCGATTGCGCCCTATAGGACTACAACCTATAGTGTTCATTCATGTAAACCTACCGCTTTTGTGCTTTTACGGAAATCCGTATCTGCGGTTTTGGACGGAAGCGCAAAGCCGCTTGCGTGCCTTTCCTCAAACCCGCCGATACGGTTCTGCGCTTTCACTCTTCGGCGGTTTTGTACGAATGAGGGGGTATCTATGAACCGGCTCATCACCGAGGACGAGCGCAAGCAACTGCTGGAACACGGCCGGGTCCGGGCCGCTGGCTTGGCCAATGACCCGTTGCCCGTGGTGCGGTTGTTCACGCCAGATGCGCACGCCACCTGGCTGCTGACTTCGCTCGATCCCGTCGATGGCGACACGGCCTACGGCCTGATCGACCTGGGAATCAGCATGCCCGAGTTGGGGACGGTGAAACTTTCCGACCTGGCTTCCATCGTCGGGCCACGCCAGCAACCCGTCATGCGGGATCGGTATTTCCGGGCGGTGCGCCCGTTGTCGGAGTACCTGCGGCTGGCTAAGGAGAACGGTTCCGTCCTCGATTGAGCCGTTCGCGCCACGGTCTAGCCGGGCGCATTGAGACTATTTCGGTCTTGCTTCAGACCTGTCAGGTCTTAGTTCGCACTGTTGCACCAAACCGGTGCCATCCTGACGCAAACAGTCATGATGCCGGCCGTGCCATCGGGCACGGTGGGTATCGCAGGAGGCCGCATTTCCTCGCGCGCCACCGTCGCATTCAGACGATCCACGCAATCCATCGGATGCTTTTCGTCTTGACACGCAAGTTACTAATCTACCAGCTTATTCACGATTGGATGCTAGTTCGATGCGGTGACGTTTGCGTGTGAAACCGGTGACGGCCGTCCTGCTCTACGGGAGTTTGCGTCATGGCCGAACCGCACCACCTCGCGCACTGGTATCCGACTGCCGCCTACCTCTACGTGCTGTGCCTGGATACGCTGGCACTGGCCTGGGAGTATCTGCGCCGCCATCCCGATTACCGGCTTGACTGGCTCCACCGTGCGCGCCGCCTCGATGCTGCGCATCGCTGGGGCTTGCGTCTGCTGGAAGACCCGGCCCTGGATGCGCGTGACGCGCATCCGGCCTGGCTGCCTGGCCATGAAGCCGTGGTGCAGCTCCACCCGGATGCCGATCCGCCGCCTGACGCTGCGGCCTTCGCCTTCTGGTGCATCCCCGGTCACAAGCAGCTGCTGCATGACGGCAAGGGCCTGGCGCTGATCGCGCGCAGTTCAGGCCATTGCCTGCGCTATGCGCTGGCGCCTGGCCTGGAGGACGGCATGGCCGTGGCTTACGCCCACCGCGGTCACGGCACCACGCATGTGCCCGACACGCCTGCGCCAATGGCGCGGCCCAGGCCACCGCCTGCGGCGCTGCTGGAGCTGCACACCCTGCAGGCGCTCGATGCGACCCTGGCGGGTGCGTCCTTACGCGACGTAGCTGAAGGCTTGTTCGGCGCGGATGCCGCAGCTGGTTGGTACAGCGACGGCGGCCTGCGCTCCAAGGTGCGCCGCCTGGTGCGGCGCGGCGATGCGCTGATGCGCGGCGGCTATCGCCGCCTAGCACAACTGCCGCCGCTTGAGAAGGGTCGTTTTGAAGAGAGCGCAAAACGACCCTGAGCACGAGGGCTTCGTTTTCTGAGACTGCCTCCATCCGGTTGCGCTGTGTGGCCGGAGCCCTGCAACCGATGGAGGTTCTCACCATGCGTCCTGCTCCCTTGCGGCCTGCCGCTACTGTCTCGACCGCTGCCGCGCAACCGCAGCGTTATCTCACCAACGACGAGGCTGCCGATTACCTGCGGCTGTCGCCGCGCACGCTGGAAAAGCAGCGCGTGCTGGGTGGCGGCCCCAAGTTTCGCAAGTTCGGCCGCCGCGTCATGTACGCCGTGGCCGACCTCGATGCCTGGGCTGCGGATCGCAGCTTCGAGAGCACGTCCGATCCCGAATACGCCGAGCAGCACTCGGCGGACAGCCGTGCGCGCTGATCGCTGGAGTGCGGGTGGCCTTCGCCATGTCCAGCCCATCCGGGGCAGTCAGGCAGGAGCGCGAACAGCTCGATCTGTTCCGCGCCTTGCCGGGCAACATGGCGCCGCGCGACAGCCAGGACCTGATGGCCTTTCCGTTCTTCTCGCTGGCAAAGTCGCGGCGCACGGCGCCCATCGACTTCCAGGCCAGCGGCGTGACGATCCGCGTGGAGGGCACGCAGGAGCACGGCATCGCCACGATTTGGGACGCGGACGTGCTGATCTGGGCGGCTTCGCAGATCGTGGAAGCCCGCGACGCGGGCTTGCGCCCGTCGCGGCTGATGCAGGCCACGCCCTACGAGATCCTGCGCTTCATCGGGCGCGGTACGTCGCTGCGAGACTACCAGCGCCTCAAGGCGGCGCTGGATCGCCTGCAATCCACGACGGTGGCCACGTCGATCCGCGAGACGACTGGGCGGCGCCTGCATCGCTTCTCGTGGATCAACGAGTGGAAGGAGCTGGCCGATGCCAAGGGCACGCCCTTGGGGCTGGAGCTGATCCTGCCGGACTGGTTCTATGCGGGCGTGCTCGATGCCGCGCTGGTGCTGACCATCGATCCGGCGTATTTCCAGCTGACGGGCGGGATCGAGCGGTGGCTGTACCGTCTGGTGCGCAAGCACGGCGGGCGACAGCCGGGCGGCTGGCAATTCGACTTCCGGCACCTGCACCGCAAGTCGGGCAGCACGGCCAAGCCCTACGACTTCGCCTGCGACCTGCGCGCCCTGGTGGCGCGGCAGTCGCTACCGGGCTACGTCCTGGGCATCGAGCGGCTGGATGGCGCCGAGCTGCTGACGTTCCGGCCAGGGCGTCCCGTGCCGTCCGCGGCACGGGGATAAACGGTGCGCGCCCTGTGGACGGACTCGTGCTATCAGGCGTGCCCGGTGTCGTGCTATCAGGCGTGGGACTATCGTGCTATCAGGCGTGTCCATCGGCCGCAAAGCCAATGCTGGCGCGGGTTTCGGCCTCCCTTAACTTCCCTAACTTAAAACATCTAACTGATAGTAGAAGCGCCGCGCCACGGTGGACAACCACCACGCTGCCCGAAATCCAGCTGCAACAGCCAGGCTTTCCAACGCGGAGGGCCAGGCCATGATCGTCGCGCTGCTGAACCAAAAAGGCGGCGTGGGCAAGACCACGCTCGCCACCCACATCGCCGGCGAGCTGGCGATGCGCGGGCAGTCGGTCATCCTGCTGGATGCCGATCCACAGGGCTCCGCGCTGGACTGGACACAGCGCCGCAGCCAGCAAGGTTTGCCAAGGCTGTTCAGCGCCGTGGGCCTCGCACGCGAAACGCTGCATCAGGAAGCACCAGAACTCGCCAGGCGGGCCGATCATGTCGTCATCGACGGCCCGCCGCGCATCGCCGCCTTGGCGCGCTCCGCGCTGCTGGCGGCCGAGCGCGTGCTGATCCCGGTTCAGCCCAGCCCCTACGACCTGTGGGCTTCTGCCGAGATGGTGGCGCTGATCCGCGAGGCGCAGGTGTTCCGGCCAGCGCTGCGCGCGGCCTTCGTCATCAATCGGCGCGTCAGCACCACCGTAATCGGACGCGAGGCACGTGGCGCGCTGGCCGAGCAGCCGCTGCCTGCGCTGCGCGCGGAAATGCATCAGCGCATCGTGTTCGCCGACAGCGTGGCCGCTGGCCGGCTTGCACGCGAGACGGCGCCGGACAGCGCCGCCGCGCGCGAAATCGCTGCGCTGGTCGATGAACTGCTGCGGTGGCCGTCATGAGCAGTCCCGCCAGCAAGCGCACGGCAAAGCGCGTCGGTATCGGCGCGCGTCCGCCCGCGAATCCGCACGCTGAGGCGTGGATTCGCCAGGGCAGCGCCGATGACCTCCAGAAAGGCGACCTCTACACAGCTCGCCTGACCCTCGACATCACGCCCGCCATGCGGGCGCGCATCAAGGTATCGGCCTTCACGCTAGGCGTGACGGTGGCCGATCTGCTGCGCGCGCTGCTGGAGCGCGAATTCCCGGAGAAGTCCTCATGAACACGTCCGCCTCAACGACTTCGACTGCATCGGCACCGCCGTCCATCCCGCCTGTCGGCGTGGCCGACGGCGTGCCGCTGACGCGCGTTGCGCTCGCATACATCGACCAACGCTTCGACCTCTACCTGCGCTTCGGTGATCCTGCTCACATCATCCGGTTGGATCGCTGGCGCCGCTGCGCGGTGTTCACTCCGAATGCGGTTCTCTGCCGCATCCGTTGGCAGGCCAACGACTACGGCACGATCCGCTGGCAGCTCATGGTGATGCAGGCGTGCATGTCGATGGATGGCGCGCAGCGCATCCCCGGCGTGCAGCCAGGCGCGCGCCTGTTGCTGCACGCCGAGGGTGAGCAGTCGGTGCGTGCGGTGCTGGCACGCATCGACGCCATCGAGGCGCTGGGCATCGTGCCTGCTGGCGCTTCGCCCGCGTACTGGCGCACGCTGGGCAACCGGCTCGCGGCGCGCCTGCAGTTGCCCGAATACAGCGCCGAGCGGCACGCCGCCTGGCTGGCCGGGAGAGCGCTGTCATGACCACGATTTCTGTTTCCACTGCTGTCACGCATCCTCGCTCGCGCCTGCGCGCTCGCATCGTGCTGGCGGGCCTGTCCGTCTGCGGCCTCGCTGCGCTGGCCTGGGCGTCCTTCGTGCATCCACTGCCGCGCCTGACCTACAACCCGTCCGACAGCGTGGCGGTCGGTTGGTATCGCGTCGATCCGCTCGACCATCGCACCAGCTCGCCGCCACATCCTTTGTCCGTGGGCAGCATCGTGCTGGTGCCGCTGCCTGCCGAGGCTGCCGCGCTCGCTGCGCAGCGCGGCTACCTGCCGACGCGCATCCCGTTGCTCAAGCGCGTGGGCGCGGTGGCGCCGCAGGAGGTGTGTATCGCCGACGGCAGAGTCCTTATCGACGGCGTGCCTTCGGCCGCCGTGCTGTCTGCCGATCGCTGGGGCCGGCCGCTGCCATCCTGGCAGCAGTGCCACCGCCTTCGGCCTGGCGAGCTGTTCCTGCTCAGTGTCACCAATCCGGCGTCGTTCGACAGCCGGTATTTCGGGCCGGTCAGCGCAGCCGCCGTGATCGGCGTTGCGCGTCCGGTCTGGTTGGAGTCGCGCCCATGACGGCCGCCGATTCGCTGCGCATCGTCGTGCTATTGGGCGTGTCGTTCGGGCTGCTGTCGCGGTGTCGTCGTGCGTGCAGTGCGAGCGCATCCGCGCGGCACTTCGCGCTGCCTCCGGCGCAGCCGTCCCACGTGCAGGCGTCTTGCCTCGAACACGGCTGGCCTGCGGCCATCGCCGTGTTCGCCGGTGCGCTGGCTGCTGGTGCAGCCTTGCCACCGGGCCGCAGTTGCCGGGAGCGGATGCGAGAGGCAAATGCGGAAGGCAAGACAAAAGGGTGCGGCACCTGTCGGCCCGCAAAGCCAGTCTGCACATGGGGGTGGCGCGACACGCAGCGGCTTCGCCACCGTGCCGCGTGGGGCGCGAAGCCCGCGCCGATGCGGGCATGTCCGCGTGCTTCGCACGCCCGGACACGCCAGAACTTGCAAGGAGCACAGCCATGACCGACCGCCGCGACGACGATTTCCGCATCCGTCCCAGCGCCCCGAAGAACCGGGGCCAGAGCTTCGTCTCCAAGGTACTCAAGCAGGCGGGCAAGGCCAGCGGCGGTAAGTCCTCGGTGCGCCGTCCTGGTGGCAGTAGCAAGAGTGCCGGCTCCGGCCAGCGGCCCGGCTCACGCTTGGGACGCGGCCACACGGCGGCGCGCTTCGCGGGGGCGAAGCTCACGTCCATGTCGCGGCGTGTGACCATCAAGACGCTGCTGCTCAATCAGCACCGAGCCAGCCCGCAGTCGCTTGCCAAGCACCTGCGCTATATCGAGCGCGATGGTGTGGGCCGCGATGGCGAGTCGGGCCAAGCCTACGGGCCGCAGACCGATGCCGCCGACCTCGATGCGTTCAAGGAACGCTGCGCCGACGACCGGCATCACTTCCGCTTTATCCTTTCGCCCGAAGATGGCGCGGAGCTGGAAGACCTGCGCACCTATACCCGGCACCTCATGGGTCGCATGGAGGCCGACCTTGGCACGGGCCTCGATTGGGTGGCCGTCAATCACTGGAACACCGACAACCCGCACACGCACATCGTCGTGCGCGGGCGCGACGACACCGGCAAAGACCTCATCATCGCGGGCGACTACATCGCCGATGGGTTCCGCCATCGCGCCGCCGAACTGGCGACCGAATGGCTGGGGCCGCGCACCGAGCTGGAGATCCAGCAGACCTTGCGGCGCGAGGTGGATCAGGAGCGGTGGACGAGCCTGGATCGCACCTTGAAGCGCGAGGCCGGCGACGATGGCATGGTGCATGTCGAACGGCTCAACGAACCCCGACTGCAACGCCAGCGTCTGCTGCTGATCGGCAGGTTGCAGCGTTTGCAGCGCCTGGGCCTGGCCGACGAGGCCCAGCCCGGCACGTGGACCGTCCACAACGATGCGGAAAAGACCCTGCGCGCCCTGGGCGAGCGCGGCGACATCATCCGCACCATGCAGCGGGCCATGCGCGGCGAGCCACGCGAACTGGCGGTGTTCGAGCCTGGGGACGATGGCCGAACCATCCTCGGCCGCGTGGCCGCGAAGGGGCTGGCCGACGAACTGCACGACCGGGGCTATCTGGTCATCGACGGCGTGGACGGCAAGGCCCACTACGTTGCGCTCAACGCCCGCGACGAGCTGGCGAACTATCCGACCGGCGCCGTGGTGGAGGCAAGGAGATCGGCTGACGTGCGCGCGGCCGACAAGAACATCGCCGCGTTGGCGAGCGATGGCCTGTACCGCACCGACCACCACCTTGCCATCGCGCAGGGTCAGGCCGTGCCCGGCCGTGATCCGCAGGAAGTGGTCGCGTCCCACGTCCGCCGGCTGGAAGCCTTGCGCCGTGCCGGTATCGTGGAACGGGTGGCCGAGGGGCTATGGAAGGTGCCGGACGACTTGCCCGAGCAGGGCCGTCGCTACGATGCGCAGCGCCTGGGCGGCGTGGCGGTGGAGCTGAAATCGCACCTGCCCATCGAGCGGCAGGCCCGCGTGATCGGAGCCACCTGGCTCGACCAGCAGTTGATCGGCGGCGGCTCGGGCCTGGGCAACCTGGGCTTTGGCAGCGAGGTCAACCAGGCGATGCAGCAGCGCGCCGAATTCCTGGCCGAACAGGGGCTGGCAGAGCGGCGCGGGCAGCGCGTAATCCTCGCGCGCAATCTATTGGCGACACTACGCGATCGGGATGTGATTCGGGCTGCCAAGGATATTGCCACCGAAACCGGGCTGGAACACCGTCTGGCGGCCGATGGCCAGCGCGTGACCGGCATCTACCGGCGCAGCCTCATGCTCGCCAGTGGCCGCTTTGCCATGCTCGATGATGGTATGGGGTTCAGCTTGGTGCCATGGACGCCGGTCATCGAACAACGACTCGGCATGCTGATTTCTGGGCAGGTACATGGTGGCACCCTATCCTGGCAAATCCGACGGCAGCAGGGTTTATCCGTTACCTGACGCCAGCAGCGATTGAGCACCTACCGACCGGATGCGTCTACAGCCGTTCAGCGTCCGGCAAACTGCGGGACTCGCTTTGCGACGAACGCGTGAACCGCTTCCAGCGAATCTGTGGTTTTCGAGGCTCGATTCATTTCGGCCGCCTCCAGCCTCAATGAGGTCGCCAGATCACTCTCGAAGGCAGCGAGTTGCAGGCGCTTGGCGCCCGCATAACCTTGCGTTGGTCCGACCGAAAATTGCACCGCCATACGCCGCGCTTCGCCCAGCAGGCTCTCGCCAGGAACCACTTTCTCGACCAATCCCCAGGCCAAGGCCTCGTCCGAACTGACTACGCGATTGGTCAAGATCATGTCTCGTGCGCGTCGTCCACCCACTGCGCGTGGAAGTAGCCAGCTGATGCCGAAATCCCCCGCGTATCCGAGGCCGGTATGGGCCGCCACAAACTTCGTCCCACTTGCGGCAATCAGGTAGTCAGAGGCCAAGGCAAGCCCGAGACCGCCTCCGGCCTCCGGCTACCGCGCCTTGTACGGCGCAGACTACCGGGAACGGCAGGCTGGCGAATTGAGGAATCATGCTTTCGGCCACTCTCAGTTCGTCATCGACCAAGGTAGACAACGCATCGCCTGCGGCCACCATTTCTTCGATGTCGCCTCCGCAACTGAACATCCGGCCCTCGCCGCGCAGCAGCAAAGCTCGAATCGAGCCATCGCGTTCGACATCTGCAATGACACCAGCGAGCACGTTTACGACCGACGTGCTCAACGCATTCATTTTTTTTGGCGAGTTGAGTGTTATGGTCGCGACGGCACCATTCTTTTCGAGAATTACCGGATTTCCAGGCATGCTGACGTTCCCTGATTGATCAAAATTTCAGCGTCAGCGCGGCGCCATGCGAATGGCACCATCCACACGAATGGACTCGGCATTCATGTAGCCGCAAGTAACGAGAAACTCGACGGCCTGCGCGAATTCATCGGGGTCGCCTAAACGCTTGGGGAAGGGCACGCTGGCCGCCAGCGCCTGTTTGACGTTGTCCGGCAGACCCAGCAGCAACGGTGTACCGAAGATCCCCGGCATGATGGTGTTGATCCGGATCCCTTCGTCCATCATGTCGCGCGCGATTGGCAGGGTCATGCCCACGATGGCTGCCTTGCTGGCCGCATAGCTGGCCTGGCCGACCTGGCCGTCCTGCGCGGCGGCCGAAGCAGTGTTGACGATGGCGCCGCGGTCGCCATCGGCCAGCGGCGCGAGCGTCAACATGCCCGCAGCTGACTTGGCGATGCAGCGGAAGGTGCCCACCAGGTTGATCTGAATGATGCGATTGAAACGATCTGCCGCGCATGGGCGGATTTCGCCGGTTTTCTTGTCGCGGCTGACAGTCTTGACGGCATCGGCAGTGCCGGCGCAGTTGACCAGAATGCGTTCCTGCCCAATGGCCGCGCGGGCCTTGGCGAAGGCGGCGTCCACCTGCTCCTCGGACATCACGTCCACATTGCAGTAAACGCCGCCGAGTTCGCTAGCCAACGCCTGGCCGAAGGTTTCGTTCATGTCGAAGATGGCGACTTTGACGCCATGGCTGGCCAAACGCCGGGCCGTGGCGGCTCCCAGGCCGGAAGCGCCCCCGGTGATGACGGCAGAGATGTCGGAGTTCAGTTGCATGGTTTTTCCTCGATGGGTGAGAAACAGGCGTTATTGGCCGGTAAAGTTGGGTGTGCGCTTGCCTAGGAATGCCGCTTGCCCTTCCAGGTTGTCGGCCGAACGCAAAGCGACGAGGAAATTGCGCTTCTCATGCTCCAGGCCTTGCGCGAGCGGAGTCTCAAAGCTGGCCAGTGCCGCATCTTTCGCCAGCGCCACGGCCAGCGGCGAATTGGCTGCAATCCGGTTGGCCATCGCCAACGCCGTCGGCAGGGCCTGGCCATCAGCCGTCACTTCGGCGACCATGCCTGCATCGCAAGCCTTGCGGGCGTCGATGAAATCGCCGGTCAGCAACAGGGCCATGGCCTTGGACTTACCGATAGCGTGGATCAGGCGCTGCGTGCCCCCGGCACCCGGAATGGCGCCCAGCTTGACTTCCGGCACACCGAAATTGGCGGACTCGCCAGCGATCGCGATGTCGCAGGCCAGCGCTAATTCTGTGCCGCCGCCCAGCGCGAGCTTTTCCACCGCTGCGATGACGGGCTTGGGGAAGCGCTCCAGTTCCGACCAAAAGTGGCCGCCTGCTGCCGCACGATCGCCCAGCAGTGGCTCGGCGCGCAGCGCATCGAAGGCCGTGATGTCGGCCCCGGCGCAGAACACGCCCTCGGCGCCGGTGATGATGACCGCGCGCACGGTATCGTCGTCGCGCAGTTGCACAAGCTGCGCACGCAGGCCATCGAATACCGCGCGGTTCAAGCTGTTCTTCGCGCGCGGGCGGTTGATGGTCAAGGTGGCGATGGCGCCATCGCGGCTGACGAGCACTTCGCTGGCTTCGCTCATGGTGGCCCCGCTCATCCAAGCCGCTCGATGATGGTGGTGTTGGCCGTGCCCGAGGCCTCGCAAATCGTCTGCAGGCCATAGCGGCCGCCCCGGCGCTCCAGCTCGCACAGCAGGTCAGTGAGCATGCGCGCGCCGGTAGAGCCCAGCGGATGGCCGATGGCTATCGAGCCGCCGTTGACGTTGAGGCGGTCGTCCAGGATGCCGAACTCCTGCTGAAACATCAGCGGCACGCCGCCGAAGGCCTCGTTGACTTCGAACAGATCGATATCGTCGAGGGTCAGACCCGATTCCTTCAGTGCCTTGCGGGTGGCGTCGAGCACGGCGGTGAACTGGATCACCGGGTCGGCGGCTGCCACGGCGGTGCTGACGAAGCGCGCACGCGGCTTCAGGCCGTATTGCTTGGCGTAGGCACGGCTGGCGATCAGCAGCGCGGCGGCACCGTCGCTGATCTGCGATGAGTTGGCGGCCGTGGTGGCGCCGTCGGCGGCAAACACGCCTTTCAGCGTGGCCATCTTCTCGGGGTTGGGGTCCGCGCGCACGCCCTCGTCGGCGGCGACGATCGGGCTGTCCGGATCGGCCGGATCCTCGGTCAGCCGCACCAGTTGATCCCTGACGCGGCCAGCCTGCGAGGCCTCGGTGGCCCGCCGATGGCTACGCACGGCGAAGGCATCCAAGGCCTCGCGCGTGAGACCGAAGCGCTTGTTCATCAACTCCGAGGAAGCGCCCTGCGGTATCAGCGGGTTGTCCTGGTAGCGCGCCAGTTCGCTCGGGCTGTATTGCGAGCCCAGCGGCGCGCCGGGCTTGAACGACGGCGGCATGGGGGCCTGCGACATCGACTCGACCCCGGCACCGATGACCAGTTGGTAAGCGCCCGCCCGGATGCCATGCACGGCAAAGCTCACCGCCTGCTGGCCCGACCCGCATTGCCGATCGACCGTCACCGCCGGCACGGATTCGGGCAGCCCCGCCGCCAATACGGCATGACGGCCCAGGTTGCCGTGCTGCTGGTCCCACTGCAGCACGCAGCCGACGATCACATCGTCCAGATCGGCCGGGTTGATGCCGGAGTGCTCGACCAGTTGGCGCAGCGTCTCGCCCAACAAATCGACGGGATGCCATTTCTGCAAGCGCCCGCCGCGCTTGCCCACGGGGGTGCGCAGCGCACCGACGATGACGGGTTCATGGTCATTCATGTTGTTCTCCTGGTTCAAAAGGTTGGCTCACTCGGCGTAGCGGCCCGCATGCTCGGCGCGGATGCGCTTCTTGTCGAGCTTGCCGACGCTGGTCTTGGGGATGGCTTCGACGAACAGGACCTGATCCGGCCACTGCCACTTGGCGAAGGCGCTGCCCAGGTACTCCTTCAGTTGTTCCTGGGTCGCCTGCTGGTCGGGCTTGAGCACCACCAGGGCCAGCGGCCGTTCCTGCCACTTCGAATGCGGAACGCCGACCACGGCGGCGTCGCGCACGGCGGGGTGGCCCATGAGCAGGTTTTCCATGTCGATGGAAGAAATCCATTCGCCGCCGCTCTTGATCACGTCCTTGATGCGGTCGGTAACTTTGAGGTAACCGTTCTCGTCCACCGTTCCGACATCGCCCGAGCGCCACCAGCCGCCTTCCAGGAAACGGTCTGCGGAATCAGGCATGTCGTGGTATCTGGCCGTGATCCAGGGGCCGCGCACGCAAATCTCGCCCGCTGACTTTCCGTCGTGCGGCAAGTCCTTGTCGTCGGCATCGAGGATGCGAATATCCACCCCGGTCAGCACCAGACCCTGCTTGCGCTTGAGGTTCCACTTCTCTTCCTCGGTCAAGCGCTTCTTGAGCGTGGACTTGAGGCGGTTCATCGTCACCAGCGTCGTGGCTTCGGTGGCGCCGTAGGCGTGCACCACCTCAGCACCCGTGAGGTCGTAGAAACCGATCATCATCGACAGCGGCGGCTCGGAGGCGCCAGACAGCATGCGCATGCGGCTGAAGTCCGGCTTGACCTGCATCGTCTCGATGTACTGCAGCATGGGCTGGAAGATGGCCGGTGCGCCGTTGGTGATGGTCACACCCTCAGCGATCATGGCGTCAACCAGCGGCTTGGTGTCTTCGGCAGCGTAGCGGCCCGGCAGCACGATCTTGTCGGCCAGCAGCGTGGCGGCCTGTGGCAGGCCCCAGCACTGCCCGTGGAACATGGGCGTGATGAGCATGACGCAGTCGTCCAGCGTCATGCCCAGATTGGTGGCCATGGCCGTGGAGTGCAGATAGATGCCGCGGTGCGAGTAGTACACGCCCTTGGGCTTGCCTGTGGTGCCGGTGGTATAGCAGGCGCTGTAGGCCGAGGTTTCGTCGATCTCGGGCCAGTCGATCTTCGTGTCGGCGGCGGCCAGCAGGTCTTCGTAGTGCAGCAGCGGTTTCAGCGTGGTCTTGATCTGGTCCAGCGGCTTGTCGGTCATGACAATCCAGCCCTTGATCTGGGGCGAATTCGCTGCGACGGATTCGGCAAGGGGTAGCAATGACTCGTCTACGCAAACGTAGGACACCTTGCTGTGGTCGACCACGTAGCCCAGGTCCTCTGGGCCCAGGCGCAGATTCATCTGCAACATGACAGCACCCAGGCCGGGAATAGACCAGTACAGCTCGAAGTGACGTCGGCTGTTCCAGTCCAGGATGCCGACCCGGTCGCCGGGCTCGACACCGAGCGCGCGCAGTGCATTGGCGCTGCGGCAGATGCGCGCGTAGCAGTCCGCGTAGGTGTAGCGATCCCAGCCGCCATCGGGTGTGCGGTAGACGATCTCCTGGTCCCCATGGGTGCGCGCGGCGTGCCGGATCAGCGTCGTGGTGTTGAGCTGGCGGTCGTTGCCCGTGGTGGACGGGCAGCCGCGGACGATGTGGGTGGTAGCAGTCATTTCTTTGTCTCCTGGGTGGTGGTTGCGTTGAGTGCCTGGAACCGTGGGGCCGAGGCCGCTTCGATGGCGCCGAAAGAGGTGGTCTGGTAGATGCCCCGTGCCGCGTTGTGCGGATGCCGCACTGCCTCGGCCAGGCTGAGCACGGGTGCAAAGCAGGCGTCGCTGCCTTCAAGCAGCGCGCACCAGTGCGCCTGGGGCTGGGTGCGGATGAGGGCCGCGATGCGCTCCTTCAACGCTGGCCACGCCGCCGTGTCGTACTGGTCTGCAGGGTTCACGTCCGCCAGGCCCAACTTGGACAACAGCAATGCGTAGAACGGCGGCTCGATCGCGCCGAGGCTGATGAAGCCGCCGTCGGCGCAGACGTACACGTCATAGAACGGCGAATCGTGGAACGGGCTCGGCTGTGCGCCGTCGATCTGCCCGTTGGCGCGAATCCAGTGCACCAGCGTGCCCAGCATGGCCACGATGTCCACGATGGCTGCGTCCACAACCCGGCCACGGCCGGTGGCCCGTGCATCGACCAGCGCGCAGGCGATGCCAAAAGCCATGCCTAGCGCCCCGGCACCGTCCCCGAGTACCGAGGGCGGCACGATGGGCGCCTGCCCCCTGTGCGCCGACAGCGACAGCAGGCCCGTCAGCGCGACGTAGTTCAGGTCGTGGCCCGCGGCCTGGGCAAGTGGCCCGTCCTGGCCCCAGCCCGTCATCCGGCCATAGACCAGCCGGGGATTGAGCGCCGCGCAATCTGCGGGGCCGAAGCCCAGCCGCTCCATCACCCTTGGGCGAAAGCCTTCGATCAGAGCGTCGGCCTGGGCAATCAGTTCCAGTGCGCGCGCCTTGCCACCGGGCGACTTCAGGTCGATGACCTCGACCTTCTTGCCGCGGTGCAGCGGGTTCTCCACCGCCCCGCCCAGCCGCTGCGCCCCAGCAGCCTGCTCGGCCCGTGCCAGCGCGATCACCTCGGCGCCCATGTCGACCAGCATCCTGGCGGCCAGAGGGCCTGGACCGATGCCCTCAAACTCCACCACACGGACGCCGTGCAGAGGCAACTGCAGCGTGTGCGGCATGTTCACAGCTTCCTCGAAACCAGGTCTTTCAGGACCTCGTTGGCGCCGCCGTAGATCTTCTGCACTCGCGAAGCGGCATACATCCGCGCGATCGGATACTCGGCCATGTAGCCGTAGCCGCCGAACAATTGGAGACACTCGTCCACCACGCGGCACTGCTGTTCGGTGCACCACCACTTGGCCATGTAGGCGGCCTCGTTGTCGAGTGTGCCGTCCAGCAGTCTCTGTGTACAGTCGTTGACGAAGCTGCGCACCACATGCGCGATGGTCGCCATCTCGGCCAGCTTTTGGCGCGTTGTCTGCATGTCGAACAGAGGCGCACCGAATATCTTGCGCTGCTTCGTGTATTCGATGGTGAGCTCCAACGCCCGGTCGATGACGGCCGCCGCCGGCACTGCAATGACCATGCGCTCGTAGGGCAGCGCGCCCATCAGTTGCCCAAAGCCTTGTCCTTCAACGCTCCCCAGCAGTTGGTCGGCTGGAACGCGCACGCTGTCGAAGAAGAGCTCCGCCGTGTCCGAGGCCTGCATGCCGATCTTTTCAAGCAGGCGGCCCACACGAAAGCCTGGCAGGTTCTCGGTCTCCAGTACGAACAGCGACACCCCTTTGCTGCCCGCGCCACTGGTGCGCGCCGCGACGATCAGCAGGTTTCCGGTGAAGCCGTTGGTGATGAAGGTCTTGGCGCCGTCGATCACGTAGTAGTCGCCGTCGCGCCGGGCCCGGGTGGAGATGGCCTTCAGATCCGAGCCGCAGCCCGGCTCGGTCATCGCGATTGCGGCCAGCATCTCGCCGTTCGTCACCTTGGGCAGCCAGCGCTGCTTTTGCGCTTCGGTGCCAAAGTCCAGGATGTAATGCGAAGCGATGGTGTGCACCGCGATATTGACCGGCATCTCGGCCTTGGCCAGTTCGTCCTGCACCACCAGCTGGTAGGCGAGGCTGGCGCCGGCACCACCATAGGTCTCGGGCATCTCGGGCAGCAGAAAGCTCATCCCGCCGAACAGACGCCAGACCTCGCGCGGGATGTAGCCCTGGCGGCGCCATTCGTCGAGCCGGGGAGTGAATTCGGCGGCAACGTAGCGACGCACCTGCTCGCGAAAAGCGTCGATCTCGTGGTCCATCCAGGCGTGGCGATACAGCTGTGGCAGCATGGGCATGTCTCCTTGTATGTTGGCTTCTGACCCCGCACCGGGCGTTCCGCACAGCGCCACTGCCGAAGTGTTTTTGGGGATGCGACAATCGTAATAATTGGCCCCTGCAAGGGCGATAGCGGATTGCCTCAATCAACTGACAAATAACTTCTTTTGGCCCGCGCGACCGGCGTTGGCTCCTTCGATCACACGCAATGCTGCAACCCGTCTTCACCGCTCCTATCTTTGCCGTGCATGGCCTGCTGGACGGCGCGCGCGGCAAGGGGCTGGCCACGCAAGAATGGCTGAAGGGCGTGCTGGGGCGCGCCGGCATCAGCGAATCGCTGCTGGAGCTCGAGGATTCGCGCGTAACCGTGGAGCAGTTCAACGCGCTATTTATCGCTGTCAAGGACAGCCTGAACGACGAGTGCCTGGGCTACCTACATGAGCGACCCATGCGCCCGGGCAGCTTCGCGCTAATGGTGCGCAGCGCGTTCACTGCCCATTCGTTGTCATGCGCCCTGCGTCGCCTGAGCGAATCCTTCGCCCTGCTGCAGGACGACGTGACGCTGGTGCCCGTGACCGAGGGCGCGCTGGGGGGCTTCGCGCTGGAGATGCGCGGCGGCCCGGGCGCACATGCCGAATTCCTTCATGCACATCTGCTGCGCGTGTTCTGGCGCTTGTTGCTGTGGCTGCACGGCGGCCGGCTGGTGCCGCAGCGATTCGACTTCAATTTTGCGCTGCCGCTCCATGCGATGAGCTACGGGCGCATCTTTTCCGGTTCGCTGTGCTTCGGGCAGCCGCGCACGGCCGCCTGGTTCGACGCCGACGCCTTCAAACTGCCGGTGCGGCGCGATCGGGACGCGCTGCAGTCCTTTCTGCGCGCCACGCCGGGCAACGTGGTGGGGCCGCACCTGAACGAGCGCAGCGCCAGCGCGCGGGTCCGCATGGTGCTGCAGCTGGCCAACCCCGAATGGCCCGACCTGCCCGTCACCGCGCAGCGCCTGCATATGTCGGTGAGTGCGTTGCAGCGGCACCTGGCCACCGAGGGCACTTCCTTCCAGGCACTGAAGGACCAACTGCGGCGCGACATGGCGATCGTGCGCCTAACCAGCAGCGAAGCCTCGCTCATCGCCATCGCCGCCGACCTGGGCTTCACCGACAGCACCGCCTTCCAGCGCGCATTCAAGGTCTGGACCGGCAGCGCGCCGGGAGCCTACCGCGCCCGCTCGCGTAGCCCGCAGCACCCTACATAAGCGAATGCGCCAATTGTTCGAGTCCTCCGATGTGCCGCCGTTTCTGGATGAAGTGGCCAAGCGGTTCCTGGCTGGGGGCAGGGCGAACTACGCCGAACGAAACCTAGCGAATGACTTCGTGATTGACCAGGGGCGGGAAGTGGTGCTGCTGACCTGGCTCGGGGATGCCGCCAACGAAGCGCTGGCTTGCCTGCTCCGCCGGCGAGGCTATTCGGCCAATGCGGCCGGCCCGGGCATCGAAGTCGCTAAGGGGGATTCGGGTGTCGAGAGCATCGTCGATGCCCTTATCGATGCGGCGGTGGATGAGCCTCCGCCGCTCGACATGCTTCTGGCCGATGTCCGCAACCTACAGCGCGAGAAGTGGGATTGGGCGTTGCCCGATGAACTTCTGCGCAAGGCGTATGCAAGTCTGTACCTGAACCTTGAAGAGGCTCTCTCCTGGGCGAGGGCACTTCCTGGTGATCATGCATTCCATGGCCGTGAGTCACCGTTGAGTCGGGTGGATGAGGGTGGCGCGGCTAGTGCAGCGTAGCAGTCGTTTAGTTGTATTTCAGATATTTTGCGTTTACCTGAATCCCGAGTAGCGGCTATGCCGCAAGATTTCTGACTGCGTGCCGCTGATGCCGTCTTGGGCGGGAACGAGTAGGCAGCAAGGGCACTCGGGGTGGTGTCGTAAGCGAGAGAAAACTCGATCGTTCCAAGGCTGGATGAAGCGCGCTAAGATGTATCGCGATTGACAATCGGGCTGAAAATGTCGACGCCGCGCAAATCGCTCCATCTCCCGCGCCAGCAAAAGATGAGCTGCTTTGACGGTAAAAGCGACGGTAATGCCCCATTTCGATCACCGCAAATCCCTTTAACCATGCGGACTTGCGAGTCTCATTGATGACCGAATGGGAATAGCGGGATGAGCCGCGTGCAGGGACCCAACGCGTAAGCGAGGGAATGTCGTCGCGATTCCCGCCGCCCGTACAGCGTTGCAGCGGAACTGCAGATGCTTGCGTCATGAACGTGCCGATTGACAGACGCGGGTCGGCGAAGTTGACACACTCCCGATCGCACGCGCCCATGATGCTGAGGTCCGACCCCATGAGCCAATAAGGGTCGGCTTTCCTAATCGCGTCGCCCAACAAAAAACCCCCGCACATTTCTGTTTGGGGGTTTGGTATTAAGAGCCTGGCGGTGTCCTACTCTCACATGATCGAGTCACACTACCATCGGCGCTGAGTTGTTTCACTTCTGTGTTCGGGATGGGAACAGGTGGTTCCAACTCGCTATGGCCGCCAGGCAAAGCGGTTGACGATCGGCGGGTGTGCAGAGGGTATGAGCCCTGCAGCACGAAGGTGCCGATCATCGAATTGGGTTTGAAGTTCGAACGTTGTTGCAAGCGATCAATGCCAGTCGGTGCTGACGGCGCAGCAGAGTGTTAGTCCACTGATATTGTTGCGTTTTATTCTCTCAAGAACCGGTTTGCATTAGGTCTTTCGAAAATGCTTGAGCGTTATATGATCAAGCCGCACGAGCAATTAGTACTGGTTAGCTCCATGCATTGCTGCACTTCCACACCCAGCCTATCAACCTTGTGGTCTACAAGGGCTCTTCAGGAATCTCTAGGATTCGCGAGATCTCATCTCGAGGTGGGCTTCCCGCTTAGATGCTTTCAGCGGTTATCCCGTCCATACATAGCTACCCAGCGATGCCACTGGCGTGACAACTGGAACACCAGAGGTATGTTCAACCCGGTCCTCTCGTACTAAGGTCAACTCCTCTCAAATCTCGAACGCCCACGGCAGATAGGGACCGAACTGTCTCACGACGTTCTGAACCCAGCTCGCGTACCTCTTTAACCGGCGAACAGCCGGACCCTTGGGACCTGCTACAGCCCCAGGATGAGATGAGCCGACATCGAGGTGCCAAACACTGCCGTCGATATGGACTCTTGGGCAGTATCAGCCTGTTATCCCCGGAGTACCTTTTATCCGTTGAGCGATGGCCCTTCCATACAGAACCACCGGATCACTTAGACCTACTTTCGTACCTGCTCGACGTGTCTGTCTCGCAGTCAAGCAACCTTATGCCTATGCACTCAAAAACGCGATTTCCGACCGCGTTGAGGTTACCTTCGCACTCCTCCGTTACTCTTTGGGAGGAGACCGCCCCAGTCAAACTACCCGCCATGCAATGTCCCTGACCCGGATAACGGGCCTAGGTTAGAAATTCAAGTTTATCAGGGTGGTATTTCAAGGTTGCCTCCACTCAAGCTAGCGCCTGGGCTTCAAAGGCTCCCACCTATCCTACACAAACAAACTCAAATTCCAGTGCAAAGTTGTAGTAAAGGTTCACGGGGTCTTTCCGTCTTGCCGCGGGAACACCGCATCGTCACGGCGATTTCAATTTCACTGAGCCTCGGATGGAGACAGTGGAGCGATCATTACACCATTCGTGCAGGTCGGAACTTACCCGACAAGGAATTTCGCTACCTTAGGACCGTTATAGTTACGGCCGCCGTTTACTGGGGCTTCGATCAAGAGCTTCACCTTGCGGTTGACCCCATCAATTAACCTTCCAGCACCGGGCAGGTGTCAGACCCTATACGTCCACTTTCGTGTTTGCAGAGTCCTGTGTTTTTGATAAACAGTTGCCACTCCCTCTTCACTGCGGCCCACTTGCGTGGGCGTGCCTTCTCCCGAAGTTACGGCACCAATTTGCCGAGTTCCTTCATCCGAGTTGTCTCAAACGCCTTAGGATACTCTCCTCGCCCACCTGTGTCGGTTTGGGGTACGGATCACGACTGCCTGAAGCTTAGAGGCTTTTCTTGGAAGCTGAGTATCAGGTGCTCCGGCTCAATTGAGCCTCGACGTCACGCCTCAGCATTGATCTCCCGGATTTGCCTAAGAGACCTGCCTAAACGCTTGAACTCCCATCCAACAGGAAGCCACCCTAACTTTCTCCGTCACCCCATCGCAGCAATCGCAAGTACGGGAATATTAACCCGTTTTCCATCGACTACGCCTCTCGGCCTCGCCTTAGGATCCGACTCACCCAGCGCCGAATATCGTTGCGCTGGAACCCTTGGGCTTACGGCGGAACGGTTTTTCACCGTTCTTGTCGTTACTCATGTCAGCATTCGCACTTCTGATACCTCCAGCAACCCTTACGAGTCACCTTCACAGGCTTACAGAACGCTCCTCTACCACACACACTTGCGTGTGCATCCGCAGCTTCGGTACTCAGCTTGAGCCCCGTTACATCTTCCGCGCGGGCCGACTCGACCAGTGAGCTATTACGCTTTCTTTAAATGATGGCTGCTTCTAAGCCAACATCCTGGCTGTCTGTGACTTCCCACATCGTTTCCCACTTAGCTGAGATTTTGGGACCTTAGCTGGCGGTCAGGGCTGTTTCCCTTTTCACGATGGAATTTAGCTCCCACCGTGTGTCTCCCGTGCTCAATACTTCCGGGTATTCGGAGTTTGCAACAGTTGGGTAGGTACTTGTGCACCCCCCAGACCGTAACAGTGCTCTACCCCCCGGAGTCATACACGAGGCGCTACCTAAATAGCTTTCGAGGAGAACCAGCTATCACCCGCCTTGATTAGCCTTTCACTCCTATCCACAACTCATCTCCGACTTTTTCAACAGGCGTGAGTTCGGGCCTCCATTGTGTGTTACCACAACTTCACCCTGGTCATGGATAGATCGACGGGTTTCGGGTCTACTGCCTGCAACTATGCGCCCTATTCAGACTCGGTTTCCCTGCGCCTCCCCTATTCGGTTAGGCTTGCTACAGACAAGTAAGTCGCTGACCCATTATACAAAAGGTACGCCATCACGGAACAAGTCCGCTCTGACTGCTTGTACGCATCCGGTTTCAGGTTCTATTTCACTCCCCTAGCCGGGGTTCTTTTCGCCTTTCCCTCACGGTACTGGTTCACTATCGGTCGACAACGAGTATTTAGCCTTGGAGGATGGTCCCCCCATGTTCAGACAAGGTTTCACGTGCCTCGCCTTACTCGATTTCATGTGTTTGGCCTTTCGCATACGGGGCTATCACCCACTATGGCCAGCCTTTCCAGACTGTTCTGCTAGGTTTCACACACTTAAGGGCTACTCCGCGTTCGCTCGCCACTACTTGCGGAATCTCGGTTGATTTCTTTTCCTCCGGGTACTTAGATGTTTCAGTTCCCCGGGTTCGCTCCATACACCTATGTATTCAGTGCACAGTACCCAGCAAGCTGGGTGGGTTTCCCCATTCGGAAATTCACGGATCAAAGCTTGTTTGCCAGCTCCCCGTGACTTATCGCAGGCTACTACGTCCTTCATCGCCTGTTGTCGCCAAGGCATCCACCAGATGCGCTTGTTCGCTTGATCATATAACCTCAAACATTCTCGTCTCGCTTGCCTCGCGGCAGGCTCGATCCAAGTGCTTGCGATCTTATGAAAAAGATCACACTCAAAACTACAACGACATTTTTCGCCGTCAAGCACCTTTGGCATTGAATCACAGCGTCGGTCTTTGCAGACCTTGGCTGTGTTGTTGCTTACAGTGTTCGACTTCAAACCTTATTGTTAAAGAGCAGATAACCCGTTACAACTTGGGCTAAGCAAAGCAGTGTTCCCATGCAGCGCATGGCGTTTGCTTTGCTTAACCGAGCTGTGTGTCTTGTCACGTGTCGCAAGTCGGTCATGCGTTCGACTTTTCGCAGCTGGTGGAGCCAGTCGGGATCGAACCGACGACCCCCTGCTTGCAAAGCAGGTGCTCTCCCAGCTGAGCTATGGCCCCAGTTGCGGGTGAACCAGTGCGGCTACGTGACGTGAGTCTGTAAATGGTGGGTCTGGACGGATTTGAACCATCGACCCCACGCTTATCAAGCGTGTGCTCTAACCAGCTGAGCTACAGACCCAGTTCGGGTTCATCAGGCGGTTCAGCCCTGTGGGCCTGAAACGCTGATGAGTACAAGTGATTTGTGTGGATGCTCTTGTGCAGCATGGCTGCAGTGGCATTCTTGAAAGGAGGTGATCCAGCCGCAGGTTCCCCTACGGCTACCTTGTTACGACTTCACCCCAGTCATTGACCACACCGTGGACGGCGTCCCCCTTGCGGTTAGACTACCGGCTTCTGGTGCAGCCAACTCCCATGGTGTGACGGGCGGTGTGTACAAGGCCCGGGAACGTATTCACCGCCGCAAATGCTGATCGGCGATTACTAGCGATTCCGACTTCACGGAGTCGAGTTGCAGACTCCGATCCGGACTACGATGTACTTTCTGGGATTAGCTCCACCTCGCGGCTTGGCGACCCTCTGTATACACCATTGTAGTACGTGTGTAGCCCTGGCCATAAGGGCCATGATGACTTGACGTCATCCCCACCTTCCTCCGGTTTGTCACCGGCGGTCTCCCTAGAGTGCCCAACTGAATGATGGCAACTAAGGACAAGGGTTGCGCTCGTTGCGGGACTTAACCCAACATCTCACGACACGAGCTGACGACAGCCATGCAGCACCTGTGTTCCGATTCCCGAAGGCACTCCCGCATCTCTGCAGGATTCCGGACATGTCAAGGCCAGGTAAGGTTCTTCGCGTTGCATCGAATTAAACCACATACTCCACCGCTTGTGCGGGCCCCCGTCAATTCCTTTGAGTTTCAACCTTGCGGCCGTACTCCCCAGGCGGACAACTTATCGCGTTAGCTACGACACTGATTCGCTAAGCAAACCAACGTCAAGTTGTCATCGTTTACGGCGTGGACTACCAGGGTATCTAATCCTGTTTGATCCCCACGCTTTCGTGTCTCAGTGTCAGTACAGGCCCAGGTGGTTGCCTTCGCCATTGATGTTCCTTCCGATATCTACGCATTTCACCGCTACACCGGAAATTCCACCACCCTCTACCGTACTCTAGTGACGCAGTATCGAAAGCAGTTCCCAGGTTGAGCCCGGGGATTTCACAATCGACTTACGCCACCACCTACACACGCTTTACGCCCAGTAAATCCGATTAACGCTTGCACCCTCTGTATTACCGCGGCTGCTGGCACAGAGTTAGCCGGTGCTTATTCTGATGGTACCGTCAAGACTTCAGCTATTAACTGAAGTTTTTTCTTTCCATCCTAAAGTGCTTTACAACCCGAAGGCCTTCTTCACACACGCGGCATTGCTGGATCAGGCTTTCGCCCATTGTCCAATATTCCCCACTGCTGCCTCCCGTAGGAGTCCGGACCGTGTCTCAGTTCCGGTGTGACTGGTCGTCCTCTCAGACCAGTTACTGATCGTCGCCTTGGTGAGCCGTTACCTCACCAACAAGCTAATCAGACATAGGCTCCTCCAAAAGCGCCAGGCCCGAAGGTCCCCAGCTTTGCTCCGTAGAGATCATGCGGTATTAATCCAAGTTTCCCTGGGTTATCCCCCACTCTCGGGCAGATTCCTATGTGTTACTCACCCGTCCGCCACTAGCTGTACCGAAGTACAACCCGTTCGACTTGCATGTGTTAGGCATGCCGCCAGCGTTCAATCTGAGCCAGGATCAAACTCTCCAATTAATTCCTAACTGGTCGAAAATGCCAGAGCCTAAGCCCCAACACCTCCAGAGTCCTCACCAAAGCTCTAGGCTTTTGTGATACTCACTACGTTCTACATGGCCACCATAACGCAACCATACGAACACAAGAGCACCCACACAAATCACTTGTTCTTGTTCTTAAAGAGCGGCAAATCAGTGGTCCGAAAATCTAAGGCCACCGCTGCAAGGGCGCGCATCATACGACAGATCGGGAGTGGGTCAACACCGATTTGACACTTTTTTTACAAGTGTCTGATCTGCCGGTGTTTTTGAATTATTGCCATTCAATCGGTGGGCTTGCGGGGGGCTGGCACAGGTCGCCGCCAGGGGCTTGGGCCCTCAAGAAACTCGGGGCGTTCTCTTCTTGGGCGTCTCTATGGTGGTGAGAATGCCGCGAAGAATGTTCAGCTCGTTACGGTCGGGCTGGGCACGGTGATAGAACTGCCGCAGGCGACGCATCAGCAGGCGCGGGTTGCGCGGGTCCAGAAAGCCGGTCATCAGCAGCACACGCTCAAGATGCTCGTAGAAGTGCGCCATCTCGGCCGCGGTTGGCGGCGCGTAGGACGGGTGCTCGTGCTTGGGTGAGACCTTGGGCAGCTCGTCCAGCCCTGCCTTGCGCAGCTCCCAGGTGAGCAGTTGCACGGCCTGCGCCAGATTCAACGAGGCATAGGTGGGATCGGTGGGCACCATGAT
>Ga0098059_1000349_pt1 | contig 31013 bp, 52 predicted proteins | sample 20_taG_FD_92580 | JGI IMG/M metagenome (GOLD analysis project Ga0098059, IMG submission 92580) | Marine viral communities from the Subarctic Pacific Ocean - 20_ETSP_OMZ_AT15318 metaG | ecosystem: Environmental > Aquatic > Marine > Oceanic | place: Subarctic Pacific Ocean | collected 2015-01-19
CTTTCAGCATCAGAAATATCAGGAATCAACACTCTCGGCAGACATGGTAATCTCTTAGATAAATACTCAGAGGGGTTAAAAGCCTATTATGCGATGTCATCACTTGATGCCTCAACAGGATTAAAAGATGTCGGTAATGGCACTATATATGACCGAAGTGGTCAAAGTAATCATGGAACAGGGACTAACACCGAAAGTAGTGATTTAGCAAGTTCACCAAACGCTACCCCTCATGGGTATAGTTCTGGTGATACAAATCGTTCAAGTTCAAAACCTTAAAGGAAAATAATATGAGTGAAGAAATTACAAGTCGTTGGTCAGATGACTATAGTGGAAGATGGGTAAACAGATGCTATATCATAGTACCTGTAGCAGATATTAACTCTGCTGATTCAGATGATGGCAACCCATTAATAGATAACGCTATACAATCAAGCAAAGACACATTAAGAAAGAATAGTGGTGATGATGGAGATAGTTCCAAAGCACTATTAAAGTATAGTTGTGATAATGATCCAGATAATGATCCTAGCTGTTATAGTAGCTATGATAAATATTCTCATAGTCAGATTATGACAGAACTCGCTAAAACAGAATGGACAACCTCTATTGAATAATAGGGGTAATTCATTAGCTGAATTTGCAGTTACGATGGCTATTATGGCAACATTAGCCACTACATCAGCACCTGCATTTAGTCGAATAGGGGAAGGTGCTAAAGCCAAACAAACCAAAGCAAACCTAGATAAGATAATTAGTTCTGCTCAAATGTGGTACAATCAACAGATAGAGATCAATGGCATGGGCAAGTTCCCAAGTCAACCACATAGAACTACAAGCATAGGTAACATTGTTGATTACAATGATAATAGAAGGATTGAAGAAGAAGAACTAGAAGGTGCAGAGTTTGTGCCTGTGTGGGCAGATACTTCCTTCTTACACTTGTTTGATAATGACACCATTAAATCACCTTATCAAGAAGGTGGTTATCGGTATGCTATTATAGGTGGCTCTGGAACAGGTAATAAGATAGTAAGTCCTATCTTTGTTGTGATAGATAAAGAGAAACCAGAGGATTTTTATAAGTATTACAAGCCATGAATAAGAATGATGTGATTAGGGTTCTTGGTGTGTTGGCTTATGTCGCAATCATTTACTTCTTAATTACCACAGTTACAGGCTGTGAAGATGTCTACCTCTGTGGGCATGAATTAGATGTTTAATGGAAAAAAACAAGGGAGCAAGATCATATAGATTCGATGGGATAGTCGGATCAGATTCAATGGCGATTACACTTAACTTAAAATTCTTAATCAATATTTTTGCCATTTTTGGATCACTCATATTTGCTTATACAACACTAGAGAAAAAACTTTACACCATAGAAACAAATATAGAACAACAAAGTGAACGCATACAAAAACTTGAAGAAAGACATCAAAGAGAAATTGAGCAACTTGAAAAGGCTTGGTATGAAAAAGCCAACCCTCTTAAATGGGGTAAGTCTAGAAAGTAGTGATGTGTCACATGAATTTTTTATTAATAGGGAACTACGCTACAAATGACAGAATTAGCAGATTTATATCTTCAGTTGGGGAGTGCAGGGTTTATTGCCTTACTCTTCGGATTTATGATTTATAACCTAATACAAAGCCAGAAAGAACAGAGTGATGATCTTGAAGAGATCAAACAATCTATTCATAAAATGGAGTCTGTACAAGATTCGGCTATGCAGATTAATGTAAAGCTGATTGACAGAACTAATAAATCAGATGAAAAAAGAGAAGAGTTCTGGAGGCAGTTATCTGATGACCTCGCTTACTTAAAAGGTCGTATTAATGGGAGTGCAAAATAATGGATAGCGTAAAAGTAGCATCCGCTAGTTTAATGAATTATGGGTTATCACTTACTGCGATAAGCACAGCCTTACAATGTGTGGTAGCTATAATGACAATTATTTATTTAGGATATAAAATTAACAATATAAGGAAATCATAATGGAGTGGATAATAGAAAATTGGGAATATGCTTTAATCATTATTCTCAGTATGGACAAAGCAGTTGCATTAAGTCCATCTACTTGGGATGATCTAATCTGGACATCTATCAAAAAAGCCATATACAAAGCGGCAGGAAAGGGGAAATAAATATGAGTATGTTATCTTCATATATTAAAAAACAAGTTAAAAAGCATGGTGCTAAAGCGTTCATAATAAAAGTTATTGATTTTGTTGTAAAAGCTACACCATCTAAAAAAGATGATGAGATGGTAGCAAAGATAAAAAAAGCTATGGAATCATTTAAGTAGTGCCTCGATTTGGTAAAAGATCAAAGCAAAGGCTAAAGGGTGTAGATGATCGCTTAGTGAGTGTTTTAAATGAAGTAGTTAAATATTTCGATATAACAATTATTGAGGGAAAACGTAGCCAAGAAAGACAAAATAAACTCGTTGAAGAGGGTAAGTCTAAGACAAAGTTTGGTAAGCATGTTCAAGGTAAGGCTGTAGATATAGCACCATATAATAATGGGATTGATTGGAAAGCTAGGGATGATTTTCACATGCTAGGTGGGTTTGTTTTAGGTGTAGCTAATCAAATGGGATTAAGAGTTAGATGGGGAGGATGTTGGAGATATGATAGTTTATATGAAGGACAACGCACTACCAAGACAAATAATTTTGATGATTTAGTACATATAGAAATAAAAGATTGATTGTTCGATATATGTCCTATTATCAGCAGACAATGCCCTTTCTGTACTAAAGAGAAAGATTTTACTTATTGTGGTATAGCCACAAATGAGAACAGGATAGAAGTATTAAACAAATGTCCTAAAAAGCCAAATAAAAGATGGGGGAGAAGATAGTTTTTTGAAAAGAGCAATAGTAATACCAGATCAACATTTCCCGATTCACGATCAAGATGCAGTAGATGTCACTTTACAGGCAATAGAGTTAGTTAAGCCAGATATGTTTATTAACCTCGGAGATGTTGGAGAGTGGGAAACAGCATCACCGTGGAAGTATAAAGGTAAGAAATGTCCTCCTTTGGAGTTTCAACTGCCGCTAATAGATGAGGAAATAAAACAAGTCAATGAAGGGATAGATCAGTTCGACAAAGTGCTAGATAAAGTGAATTGTAAAAAACGCTATATATGTGCAGGAAATCACGATGAGTGGCTCACCTATGGCTTGGTTGAGAAGTATCCATATCTAAAGGATTATACCTTTAGAAAGGCATGTCGTTGGGATGAAAGAGGTTACAAATACCTATCATATAATGAGCCTTTAAAAATTGGAAAATTAAACTTCATTCATGGAGCATACGCAACAGTTTATCACGCTAAGAAACACCTAGAGGCTTATGGTGCTAACATTATTTATGGTCATGTTCACGATATACAAAGACACTCACTTACTAAACTCGATTCTGGTACGATTGGAGCGTGGTCAATGGGTTGTTTAAAAGATATGAGTAGGGAAAAGAATAAATGGTTAAGAGGCAGGTTACATAATTGGAATCATGCTTTTGGGATCATCACATTCTTTGATAGTCCAAGAGGAAACTTCCAAGTGGAAACTATTGAGATTGTTAAAGGACAAGCATCAGTATGGGGAGAAAGAATTAGTGCGTAGAGAAACGAAAATGATGAAAGCATTAAATGAAGAATTTGAAGTAGTGAGTTCATTCAAATCATTGAATAAATGTATTGAACTCGCTAAAGATATGAAATTAACAGAATTAATTAATCCAAGTTCTAAGATAACAGGCGATTTAGCAGAACTTATTTACAGACTACAAAACCTAGAAGAGTTTGAGGTCTTAGACTTTAATCATAATGAGGCTTAAATGAGTACATACGAGGCTAATTATTGTTCACAGGCAGATGTTGCCTTTGTACTGCCAGAACTTAACAAATACAATCAGCGTTCTATTCTTGCTCCGAATTGGGTAGCGAGTGGAGTGAGTAATTTATATTATAATCATTCAGCAGGGAGTGGCTTTAGTGTCCTATTTAAAGATGGTAAAGACTTGGGTGCTGAACAAGGATCACAGCCAGGATCAGATGATCAATGGCGATATGTAGAGGCAGATGGAAGGCTAGAGTATTTTTTAGCTAGTTCTAGTGCTAGTGCTTTAAATGGTAGTGTCTGGGAGTTTGGTGAGGATTCAGATTCTAACCTTACTAAAGTAATTGCCAGAGCATCAGACTTTGTACGCTCAATGAGTGGCATACCAATCTATCCAAGAAAGGGAGTCGGTGTTGCATCAGCTACAGGTAACGACTACCCAGAAATAATAGTAATGGCAACATCACATCAAGCGGCAAGTTTTATAACTGCACCATACGATGAGGAACTATCTGATAGATTAGCGAGTAAAGTATCAAACCCAGAAGGCACAGGTTGGCTTGATCTAATCAGAAGGGGAGAGGTATCAATTTACCAACAGGAATCTCTACAAAAGGGGAAGGGAATTTTGAGAGAAATTTCTATTAATGGATCAACTACAGGATCAATTACAGATGTGAAAGGGAAACCAACTTGTGAGTGGGATTGTATAAAGATAAGAATACAAACCACAGGCACTTTTGCAACAGGTTCAGCATCTGGAGTAAAGTTTGATTCTTATATAAGTGACTCAACAGGATTAAAAACATCACAAGTTGCTAATGCTGAAATAATAGATGGATCATATCAAGATGTCGGGAGAGGTATGGCGGTACGTTTTTCTCCTGGAGTTTATAATTCAACTTCAGACGAGTGGGAACTAGAGGTTTCTGGTGTAGTGGACGCATCAACAACCCCAATCAAAATGGCTACAGTTGAACGTATATGATAGACTACAATAACAAGATTTTTGATATTGTAGATAAGGTGCGTGATCTGGTTGCTAATGAGATGACCATACCGATATTCATGGACTCCCATCAAGGGAATCATTCAATCCTTATACAACCACTCTCAGACAACCTAACAGAATTAATTGCTACAGGGCAGACCAGAAGTTATGCTATAATGATCTCTTATGAACTGCATATAGGTGGTAACTATACCCAGAACACCTTAAAGCAGGTAACAAATGTAGCAGAGCATATTAAAAGATTATTCGCACCAGATAACAATTTTAGTGTTTCTGGATATTGGCATAATGCAGAGATCGAGTCAGTAGAATATGAAAGAGAAGAAGGCGATGAGAGTGTAGTAAGAGCATTATTAACATTTAATTGTTTATCACTAGAGGTATAGCATGAAAATAAAACTTAAAAATAAAGAGAACCACATACCCCCTAATTCCATGTGGTGCTTTAGTTACTCTGGATATGATTCAGAGATCATAAAAAAACTTAATTCGGGAGAAAGTGTAGAGGCGGATAAGATTCCAAAACCTGCACAGGAATATGTTAAGCAAATTAAATCAAAAAAGGAGAATAAATAATGGCTATTTCAACAGCGAGTTATTCAGCATCATCTTTTAAGGTAGCTATTGCAGAGCAGGATGATTTCGGCACAGTAACTGCCGCAGGTGGTAATGCGTATCATGCTCTCGATGTGGATTCAATCAGTACACCATCATTAAATGCCAATCAGGCTTTAGATGTTCGGAGTGGTAGCAGAGTTCTACAAGCAACAGACTTTTTTCACACAAAAGTAGGAGCAATATCAGAGATTAGTGTAAGTGGCACAGCAACAACAAATGCTTTAGATATGTTATTAGAGAACATCATGGGCGAGGCAGAGGCATCTGCTAGTGGTGTTTATTCATTTCTATCAAACGCATCTGCTCAAAGTGTGGGTTCTGGATCAACAAGCCAAGCAGGTACATTATTATCATTGGCAATAATATCACCTATTTCTAATATGGATTTAGGATTTAAAGACTGCGTAGTAACTGCATTGTCTTTGTCTGGCGATATGGGAACAGAAGGCGGTAGGATAAAGTTCTCTGCTACGTTTAAATCTGGTTCAGCAGTTGATGCAACTCAAGTAACTACAGTCGGAGCAGTTGACACAGCTTTTACTGCGGCATCTGAAAACTACACCATGAATAGTTGGACAGCGGCATATAGGCAGTTGGTAGGTGTAGCTGATGTGGTAATGAGTAGCTTTAATCTAAGCCTTACAAACGAGGCAAACTTTATTGGCTTGGTTAGTACAGGTTATGAAGTAATAGCTAGAGCAGGGGAGTTTTCAGCAACCTTAGACTCTACAATTAAGTATGATGATAAATGTCAGGCTTTTTTTGAAAACTATCTTGATCAAGATACAGGTACATCAGAGGGTGCTACATTATTAAATAATGATGGCAGTTTAACAGATGGTGCTTTTGGTATTAGTATACCTAGTTCAGTATTGACCAATGTGGCTTTCAATGAACAGGCTATGATGATGTTAGACGTATCAATGAAGGCAGTTGGAGCAGGAGCAAGTTCTAGTACAGCATTAGTCGAAGTTGCTTGTTAATTAAAGGGGGAGGATATGAAAGTAGAAGTTGATGGTCACATCATTCAGATAAAGCCTATCGGTTATGTGGATAGGTTGGGTATTAAAGGGGAATTTGCAGACGTATATAAAGATGGTACAGACAATATTACAACTAAAGCATTTTACTTATTACTAGGTAGTGTTTCAGAGATAGCATTTGATGATTCAGAGAAGTCTTTAAAGGGTTATGATGATGATACCCAAATCAAAATATTAACAGCTATTCTTAGTGAATATTTAGGTCTGAGTGACAACCAAAAAAAATCAGATGGGGATTGAGTTATGCGTGTTGGTATTGGTTTCTTCAACCGAAATCTCACGATCAGTTTATCCTCCCCTATAATGCTCAATCCCCCATCTCTAATAAAGATAGGGATTTTAATAACGTAGATGACATCTGGCAAGAAATCAGTCTTATTGTTGATGCTCACGACCAAAAGAGAACTCTTGGACAGGAGTTATGGTATCTTGTACCATTATTTGCCAACCCTCAGTATCTATTGGATGAATCTCACTTTAATCTTATTAACGAATATCACTACGTTAAAGAATATAACATACCACTTGGCAGAACACTTGATGAAACAGATGCAATCAAGTTGGATCACTTTACAATTATTAAAAATGAATTAGCATCGGTTATAAAACACAAACAGGAATAAAATGGCAGATCAAAAAGTTAATATAAAAATATCAGCACAGGGTGCAAAAAAAACACAGGGTGAACTAAAAGGTGTATCTGGTTCTATTAAAAAAATGGGCAAAGCAGTTGTTGGTGCAACTACGGCTTTTTATTCAGCAAGAGGTTTAATTAATGGAATCAGTCATGTAGTAAAAGTGTCATCTGAATTAGAAAATGTTAAAAAAGGATTTGACAATTTAGCTAGATCATCTGGTTTTAGTGCAAATACATTACAAAAATTAAAATCAGCAACTGATAACACTATGAACAGTATGGAGTTAATGACTCAAGCAAATAATATGATGCTTTTGGGTATAACTGATTCAGAAGATCAAATGGCTGAGATGTTTGATGTTGCTCAAAGGTTGGCAAGTGCTTTAGGTAAAGACACAGCTTTCGGTGTAGAGTCATTAACTACAGGATTAGGTAGGCAATCAAAATTAATGTTAGATAATTTAGGTATTATGTTAGATGCTAATGAGGCTAATCAAAAATATGCAGATTCAATAAATAAATCTGTAGATGAATTAACTGATCAAGAAAGAAAACAGGCTTTTGTAAATGAGGCTATGTCTCAAGCAAAAGACCTAGTAAGTAATTTAGGTGAAGAACAATTATCTACTGCTGATTCTATTGCTCAAATGAAATCATCACTATTTGAATTAGCTGTTACATTGGGTGATCAATTATCTCCATTTGTAATTGATTTATCTGGAAAATTAGTTACGCTTACAAACCAATTTAGTAGTTTAGTAAAAGGTATAAAAGGCATAGAAACGACAGAAGAAACAATTTTAGCCTTATCAGAACATATTAATAAAGTTAATGATGTGATGGAATTAACTAAAGAATTAACAAGTGATCCGTCTGGTGCTTTCCCTATAAAGACTTTGAAAGAATTTAATGACAGTATGAAAGAAATTGGTTTTAGCCAAGAAGATATTGCAAATAGTCAGATATTATTAGGTAATAACTCTGAAGAGTTTAATTCACACATGAAAGAACTTATAGCAACTTTGCAATCAGAAATAGATTTATTATTAGATAAACAGCCTAAAGTATTAAAGGGAATTGAAGCACAATCAAATGCAACAAAGAGCTTAACTACTGATAAGGAAAAACAATTAATGACTGATTTAAAATCGGCGGCTTTATCTGGTCAGTCTGCTATGTCTGCTATGAAATCTGTAGTGAGAGCAGAAACTATGGAGGCTGTTTCTGGTTATATATCTAGCGTATTAAAAGGCACACCATACCCTTTAAATCTTATTCTAGCGGCAGGAGGTGGTGGTCTTGTTGCAGGACTTATGGATAATGCCTTATCATCTGTTACAGCAGAAACAGGATTTGAGGGAGTTGTTACTAAGCCTACAATGTTTTTAACAGGTGAGAACAATAAACCAGAACAAGTATCAGTCACGCCATTAGGGGGTGGATCAGCTAGTGGAGTTACAATCAATATTTCAGCACCTCTTGTAGATGATACAGTAGTTGAGTCAATTATTCCTGCTATTGAACGAGCCAAAAGAATGAATCTTGCATGAGTTTAAGTTTATCAACTAAGTGGACTGAAAACACCTATATAAAAGAGAATTGGCTCTTTCAATTATACAACCAAGACTCTTATCTTAGTCTTGATGGAACAAATGACTACGTTGATTTAGGTACGACAACATCATCATCTTCAATAGCAGTAACAAGTTCCACAGGAATAACTATCGCTTTCTGGATTAATTTCCCAACAGCAGGGGAATCTGAACCAATCTTTAGAAGTCACGACCATGCGACTAATTATGTCGGATATGGAATTACTAAAAGAACTGATGATAAAATACAGATAGATTGGTATGATGGGAGTGGTTCATCTAGTGGGGATAGAAGAACAATGTATGGTGATACAGTTCTATCTATAAATACATGGTATTTTGTAGTTATTACTAGCACTTTTGCACAGGCTACATCTGGAACAAAAATTTATGTAAATAGTGCAGATACAAGTGATAGCATTTCAGATGGTGGTGGTACAGCATCAATTACAACTCCAAATTATTCTGGATCAAGTTTAAAAGGAATCATAGGGCAAAAACTACCTTCGACAGATTTATGGGGAGAGTTCAAATTAAAAAATCTTGCTATTTGGGGTGCTAGACTAGATGCAACAAATACTGATCCTATCGGTGCTATTTATAATAGTGGCTCTTTTTTGAGTCTTGCAGAAGATTCTGGTAATTATACACAAGCCTCTGATTTAAAGGGTTATTGGGAATTTAATAATGGTAATAACAAAGCCATTGATCTTACAGATAACACTTCACCTGCAACAATATCAGGTGCTAAGTATGGGGGGTTTCTGGGATTGTCTTTTTATGATACCGCTGTAGAGTCTATTGATTATTTTGGTGCGATTTTAAACAAGCCTAGCATCAGAGAATCAATTAATCTTGAAAGTTCAACAGCTAAAACATCCAATGTATCTTTAAGTCTAGCTAATTTTAGATACTTAGATGATGATCTATCTGCTGAATTATTTGGTGGAGATAGAAATTATATTAATAGACCTGTTAAGGTTTACATACAGCCTAATGATGATGTAGATATGGGAGATTGTTTACAGATATATAATGGCAGATTAACTGATGTATCTCATAATGCTAGTAAATTGAGTTTAAGCATCTCAGCAGTAATGCCCTGGGATAATATTTCAATTCCTTCAGATAAAACAACTAATTCAAAATCCTTAGTTCCTATTGTTTATGGAAATTATACTGCGGAAACTAGCACAAATTCATCTCCACAATTTTGTGATGGTGCAAAGGTGTTTCCTTTGGAAGTAGATAGAGTTATGAATGATGAGTTTATTTGTGTTGCTCATCAAACAGTATCTTCTAATGGTCGTTTACATATATATGAAAAAAATGCCACAAAAAATGGAGTTCCAATATTTGTTCCATTAGATGATGCTCAAAATTCTAGTGTCGTATTTGATGGAAAAACAGGATTGAAAACTGATTTTGATTTACATAGATCGTCAAAGATAAATGCGATAGATATTCATAGTTCTGGTGATTATGACAAATTTGATGATAATGGGTTAGAGTCTGTAGATGGCAATAGTGCAACATATTCACAATTAACGGAGGCTGATTTTGGGACTACAAGCGGTTCTGGTACAACTGTTAGGGGAGATGATCTTGATTTTTATTATGACATTCCTCAGTTTACACATGAAATGCAATCTGTTAAGGTTGGTGTCTTTGTTCAATATTCAGCGACAGTAATATTTGTAGGCACAGGCACAAATACTGTTAATTTTAGTATATATGACAATACTAATGGATTTACAGCAATAAGAAGTGAGCAGTTACAATATGCTTATAATGGTGGAATAGCCTCTGGAGCATCTATCTCATTTAGTGGAACATCAACACAAAGCGGAGGCACTATATCTGGTACAAACGCTAATCCTACACTTACGATTACTAATTCATCTATAACTGAATATACAAGTGTAGATAGAGTTGGTGGTATAAATGGACAACTCCCCGATAAGTTACAAATAAGGATAGGGTGTACAGCACAGCAGACTGATGGCTCTGGGGTAGTTACATCTATGGATATTGATGTGAGGTTAGCAGGTGTTTATATTATTCCAGAAATTAAAATACCTACTAATAGTGATGACAAGGCATCTATAGCTAATGAAACTATAGATAAGGTAAAATATTTATATAGCGGAACAGATGGACTTACAGATAATGGTTGGAATAGTAGCGGTGCAATTACTGAGATACATGAGGCACATCGTGATCTACTACATAGACATACTTCTTACACTAAATCAAACACCCCAACAAATTGGTCTAGTGGCACTAATTTGAATGGCAGTAAGGATTGGGATATTAGATATTGGCTTTTAGAATCCACTCCATTAATTAAAGTTTTAGAAAAATTACAATTCGAAGGTGGCTTTATCGGAAGATTTAATGGACAGGGTGATTATGTTTATATTTATCTCCCAGACTCTCCAAGTGCAGAGCATACTTTAACAAAAGACGATATAGAAGATATAGATATTTCTATGACACCACTATCATCATTAATAAGTAAAATGGAAATTGAGTATGAAAAGCATCCTGCTGAAAGCAAATATCTATCAAGTGCTACATCTACCAATTCAACTACCAGAGCAAAATACAACATTAAGAGTGCAGAAAATATTAAAAGCGTTAAGCTAGACGCTAATGTATCAGCACCAAGCACAACTTCAGGATCAGCAAGTAATAAAAATGATGATTTTTATAGGTATTATGATTGGATTCTTGGATCACCTAAAATTATTGTAAGCGGCACGATTGTTAATCCTATATATATGGGAGTAGATGTTGGTGATATTTTAGGTTTTAGTGATATGCAGGTTGATCCCTTTGGGGAGGCTTGGTCTGGCAAAACATTTATGGTGACATCAACTCAGAGAACACCGGGAAAATTAAAATTCACAGCGAGGGAAATATAAATGGCTAAAAAGTTTTATTATGATACAGTAGGTTTATTAGATTTATCATCTGGATCAGTTACAGCAGGTACATACAATTCGAGTACAAATGTTTTTTCTGTAGCCGCAGGTGAGGTTACGAATGAACATTATATTAATGACCAATCTATAGGACACGCAGTAACAGATTTTGATGATGAAGATACGATAAGGATTGATTTTGGTAGTTCGCAATCAATAACAGATATAGTATATTATAATAATTCCTCAAAAGACTATGATGATTTATTTATTTATGCGAGTTCTAGCGGTACAACATCTTTAGCACTAAAGTCTGAAATAGCAGCTACATTTGCAGGGTGGACTGCGAACACTTTAGACGCATCAGCTAGTGCAAGGTATTGGTTTCTAAGAAGTGAAGATGCTACACTTAGCGGAATTAGTGAGGTAATCTTAGGAACTCCCCTAGCGTTTGAAAATGAGCCAGATATAGGTATAGCTACACAGGAAGTATTTGCAACCGATATAAACAAAAGCTATGGTGGTGTAGAGTATGCTAATAAAAGACATGAGCCACAATCAACTTGGACACTAAACTTCTCTAATATATCATCAACCTTTAAAGGCAATCTAGCATCTATGGAGGCGATTGTAACCGACTATAAGAAATTTGTTTATTATGATGATAGTGCTTACCACTATGTACGATTAGATGCTCCTATTAAATTTACTGAAGTGGCTTATCAACGCTTTAGTGCATCTTTGAAACTAAGGGAGCAGTTATCATAATTGCCTCAAATGGTTTTAGATAGAGTTCTGTTGTTGCCACTTTATCATGTCCTAGAAGTTTTGATATTTCAAATATTGAATAGCCTTCTAAAAGTTTAGTTACTGCAAATGTCCTTCTTAGATCACGAAATTGCAAATCTTCAAATAGTCCAGATTCATCTATATGCTTATTTTTTTCTATCCCCCAATATTTATTTAATTGGTGTCGGGTTATATCCCACTCCCTATATATATAAGGTGTGGCATCAAATAACTGTATGGCTTTTTTCTTAATAGATTTTTTTGTTTTGGTATGTACAACAATATAATTATCAAAATGAGCAGATAACTTAAATGATAAAAGTTCCATCTGTCTTGCACCTGTAAGTAATGAGATCATGCAAATATCTTTATAGATACAAGGTGTAAAGTGGTCTTTGAAAATTTGCGATTCTTTAGATGATAAAATTCTAGTGCGTGGGTTGGTTTCATTAACAGAATATTTTATTTGATCGGTTGAATAACCCTGTCTATCACCCCAATTAATAACTCTGTTGATGGTTCTAACCCACATTGATCTGGTGGTAGGGTGTGGCGGCAGTTTCTTTTTCTTACTAAACCTAGTAAGTATATCAGTATATAATTCTATAGTTCTTGGCTTATAGCCATGATCATATTTTAAAAATATTTTAACAAGTTTTTTAAAGGCTAGAGTCTGTTTTGTTGGATAACGTAATTCATTAAAGACATTAGGATATAATTTCCTAGCTGTCTGTACTGCCAACTTATGATCCTTAACACCTGTAGATAGTTGCTTACGCTTATAATTGTAGCAAAGCTGATAGATGTAATAACCATTCCTATCTTTGTATAATGAGCCAGAGAAAGGTAGTTTCTTACTTGCCATTTACTTGCCACCATATTTTAAAGAGGGGGGTTAAACGCTTGGAAAGCGTGTAAACGTTTACGCGTTTCGGGGGTTCGAATCCCTCCCTCTCCGCACTTTATTTACTTGCCTATATTTTTAAGTTTTTTCTTCATTGATTTTACTTTTTTTTCAAGTTGTTCAATTTTTTCTTTTTGCAATTTAATGATGTAACTAGCATCCATATTCATATTTAGATTTTCCTCCATTATTTGAATATCACTCTCGATTATATTAACTGAGTTCTTATCAACCCATGATAGATTGATTTTCAAGATGTCAGCTAATTTGTTTATGCTAGACTTTTTGGGGATCGTTTTGCCATCCCTCCAAAAATAAAAGTTAGACCGAGATATTCCCATTCTATCTGTCATTTCTTGGATAGTCATGGTACTCATATTGAGTAAAGTTTGCATGACCTCTAGCTTATTCAAGTCTTAATATAATACACCTTATAAGACTTTGCTGTATATAGTAGTGTATTATGTTCTTGTTTATTAATGTACAGTACTATACATTCCAAGTAATGAGACTAACAAATAACATAAAATTAGACACAGATATGGGGAGTGATCTTCGGTTAGTCTCGTGTACTCCCCTAGTGTCATCAAAGAAAAGCGAGACTAAAATGCCATTAATTAACGTAGATAAAAAATACTGCACAGATGGACAGTATTTTTGGTTTAATTCTATTCCCAATATAAAGATTGGCGATATTGTACAATTAGAAAAAATACATGGTATGCGTAACGGACAGCATAAATCTAAATTATTTCAAGTAATCGAAATCAGAAAATATGCTAACGATATAAATATCTTTTTTGAATTTCAAAGCGTAAAAAAAGATGGTTCTCTTGGTGAAATTTATGAAGAGCGTTTTTGTAAAAATATTAAAGGGGGTAAGTAGGATGAAAATAGGCGATAGATATACATTTCCTACTAGCGAGGGGTTCGAGACTTTTTTCGAAGGCGATATAATAGAGGTCAGAGATAAAGCTATCTGCTTTGAAAGCAGACAATACATTTGTAAGAATCATGGACATCATGATTGTATGGTTTCTGATGTTATCTGGTTGCCTAAATCAATAGTAAAAAAACATGGCTACTATGATGAGCCTTTTGAATTAAGTAGGGTTGATGTGCCTTTTTGGATGAATGTATCACCTAGAATAAAACACTATAATAGATTTACTCAAGGGGGTAAGTAGTAAATGATTTTTAATGGCTTAGTGGGTTTGCTTTCTAGATTCAAATCAGCAGGTAGTGATGACCGAAATGCAGTCATCGGAGACTCTGGAGTCTCTAGTAAAACTAAAAGTAGCTACCAAATGCTAAGTCCTGAGGGGGTTAAGAGTGATGTATATATGGATTCAATTTTAGTTGACTCCGCAAGTCCTCAAACATCTGAATCTTTTTCTCTTAATTCCCTCTCCAAATTAGTCAACTCAAGACTAGGTATCATAAGATTTTTGGCAAATGGGGAGATGGGTGATTTAGACCATCAGCAACTCATGGAACAATTTAATGAAATTGACAATCAAGTGGAGAAATTAGAAAATGAACTCGATCAGCACAGCAGAGGGATTCGTAGCGTTTATAAAAAAGAACAACAAAAAAAAGCTAATAACCTGCTCAAAAAATCAGTTTTCGATGATTATGACGATATTACATAAATATAGCCAAATGCTTAAAGATAAGGCGGTTATAGATGAATCTATGGATGTGATAGAGTTAGATAAACTTGTTCATCAATTAGAACCAAATATAGAAATACCAATACTAGAGGAATGTGAAGAGTGCGAGTAATTAAGATACATAGTATCATGTGGGGAACATACCCATACAAAGCAATTTCTATTGCTACATATAAAGTCAAAGGTCTGGACAGATTTTTAGTAAAAATAACTGATAATTATTATGAAGGTACTTATTTAGTACAAACCAAAAACCTCAAGAAAAAAGACAAGTTTAAGTATGGGTGGGGTTGGGTTATAGATGTAGAGGATTATAGCGTTTTAGAGCCATATACACCCCCTTTAGAGCATGATAAGATGAATCTAAAGGACTCATTCAACAACATTATGAAATCAGCCAAAGAAATGCCAGAAGAAGAAGAGTCTGCTACCTATGAAGAAGTGAGTCAAATGGTAAAAGAGGCTCAAGCAAAAATTAATGAGATTAGTAAAAAGAAAGCTAATGCAGTCTAAAGAAGTATTAGAAAATGTACCTCACAATTTTAAGTATCATGCTGAGATAAAGTATGAGACTGAGAATGGTTTTGGATATACAAATGCGATGGGTAATTCAATAAATGAATTGATGGAAGGCATTAGTGAAAGACTTGAGTATTACAAAAATAGAGAACCTTATCTACAAGAGGTTCTATATGATCCTAATGGTGAAAAAGCGGATGTAACCTATAAGATCAGAAATTTACTTGAGGGCATTAAAGATGCCATTTAAAAAACACATACTAAAGGAGATAATTATGGACTTCATAATGGATTTATTTGAGTACCTAATGTATTGGGTAGAACGAACAGCACCTTACCTTATTTCATTCTGGGTAGGGTTTTTAGTTTGTGAAATAGTAAGACTTTAATTAACAAAATAGGAGAGGAAAAGAATGGCTTTTCAAATTAAAAAAGACCTTCATCTTGGTACAGGTATCTATATAGAACTACTAGATGACCTAACAAATGCAGAGGTCAAAACAGATCAATGGGATAATACAAAGTATATCATTCCTATTAAGTGTATAGGGAATGACTTAACAGAAGGTGGTGGCTTAAAGTGGTTTCAAGATAAAAACACTAAAGAATGGGTAATACTAAAAGATGGAAAAACGACAGATATGGAATTGACTCAATCTCAATATGAGAGATTAGTTAAATATGAAAAAGGTAGTAAGGTGCAGGTAACGATGAAAGAGATGCAAAGTGAGAAAGGATCATATACAGGGATAGAGGTAAAGCCTCTTAATGGTGTAGCCTCTGGCAAAACTGTTAAAGAAGATACTGATAAACCTGTCAGAATTGTTTCTAATGGTAGCTATGGAATTACTTGGGGGATGTGTGTAAAAGAGGCAACTAACATAGTAATTGCTAAAGGTAATAAGGTGGCTAATGAAGATATATTTGGTGATATTGAGTATTATACAAAAGGCTTGATGAATGTGGCTGTTGATGGATTAAAAAGATGGGAAGAGAACAGACATCAGAAGGATCAGAACTCTACACCTAATGATGATGACTTGCCATTTTAATGCCAATTAACAGCAAACAAAAGGGAAACAGAGGGGAGCGTGAGGTGGTTCGTATTTTAAATAGACACCTCGGTACTAAGATGCGAAGAACCCCTCTGTCTGGTGGTATGTCATTTAAAGGTGACATAATAGATATATCACCAGATAATCCTTTATATGACTTTCATATAGAAATTAAAAATACAAAAACTTTACAGATACCTAAGTGGCTGAAACAAATTGATGATGATATGCCATTAGGGAAAACAGGACTACTTATATATAAACAAAAAGGTACTTGGAGAGCAGACATTACTTTAAATGATTTTATAGGTTTATTATTACAAATTAAAGAATTAAGGGAATTGAGTGGTGGCGAATAGAAAGGCACAGGTATTTAGCCACCATACCCCTCATGGGAGATGAATAATGCCAATAGCAAAACACAGAACAAAGAAAACACCTCATTCCTTATGGGTGAAACGAAGGAACAAAAGAAAGTATCAACGAAAGTATCATGCAAAACATACCTCATCAAACAAGCAGGTGGATATGGCGGCTTTATCAGAGCCTATAAAAGAAACCCCTTTGAAACCTCAGAAAGACAAGCCAAAGGGATTTATTCAAAAAAGTTTGGCAGGAATAAAGAATGTTTTTGTGGATCAGAAAGAAAATTCAAAAAGTGCTGTTTAAATGCGAGTCCTTGATCTATTTAGTGGTATTGGTGGGTTTGCTTTGGCAGGTCAATGGGTATGGGGTGATGATCATGAGATTGTGGGGTTTTGTGACATTGACAAATATTGTCACAAAGTCCTCAATAAAAACTTTCCTGGTGTACCCATATATGACGATATACAACAATTAAATGGAAAAGATTTTAATAATATTGACCTTATTACAGGTGGTTTCCCTTGTACCGATATTTCAGTCGCAGGTCGTGGAAAAGGATTAATTGATGAAGAAACAGGAGAGAAAACGAGGTCTGGTCTTTGGTTTGAAATGCTTAGAATCATTAGCGAGGTACGACCAAGATTTGCACTTATTGAGAATGTCCCAATGCTCACTATTCGGGGTGGAACAAGAGTCATTGCAGACCTTACCAAAATCGGGTATGATGCAGAATGGACTATTATCGGAGCAGACGATGTTGGAGCATGGCACAAAAGAAAAAGAATCTGGATTGTTGCCTACCCACGAGAAATTTCCAACTCCAAGTGCGAGAGATTTCAAGGACTCTGTAAATGTAATTCCACCATGCACAGGAAAAACAAGGGGAGAAAACCTTGCAAACAAAATTGCAAGATTAAGAATAGAAGAAAATCAGAAGATGAACTTTCCAACTCCAACAGTAGCAGACACATTCACAGACAAACTAAAGAGCAGTCAGCAGAAAGAGGGTTCGATGCACTCGGTCAATCTGAGCCAAGCAGTACACATGACAAAGATGTTTCCAACTCCAACAGCAGGCCTAGAAAAGCACAGCACCAAGAAAGAGTATTGGGAAAATCGAATAAAGAAGGGAAGGCAGAACGATATTCAAATGCAAATATACAAAGAAGAAGGGAAGGGAACACTAAACAGCGAGTGGGTGGAATGGCTAATGGGTTATCCGATAGGTTGGACAGATATTGGATTAGAGAACCAGAAGGAATCCCAAGAGTTACAACAGGACAAACAAAAAGAGTCCAAAGACTTAAAGGACTTGGGAACGCTATAGTGCCGCAGGTAGCATATAAAGTAATGAAAATGATAAAGGAATGTGATGAATAATGGTTGGATAAAACTGCATAGGCAGTTGCAGGATCATTGGATATGGAAAAAGCCAGAGCAGTTAAAAGCGTGGATAGATATACTGCTAATGGTTACTCATACTGAAAGAACAAAATTTATAAAAGGTCAAGAGGTTGTATTAAAGCAAGGTGAGGTAGATGCCTCATTTAGATACTTAAGAAAAAGGTGGGGGTGGAGTATAGGAAAAGTACAGCGATTTTTAAAAAGGCTAAAAAAATGTTCCATGATTGAAGTCAAAACGAGTACAGGACAAAATATCATAAGTGTTTGTAATTACGCAAGTTACCAGATAGAGCAAAATCAAAACGATACACAAGTAGGTACAGCACCGATACAGGAGCGATACGAAAACAAGAAGGGTAAGAAAGAAAGAACTAATATATATAGTTTAGAATTTGATGAATTATGGAAATTATATCCTGTTAAGAAAAACAAACACATATCTTTCCTTAAATACAAAAAAGCATTAAAAGATAAATCACATGATCAATTAAAAACCATTCTACAAACTCATATTAGTTCATGGGTTGGTAAGGAAAAGCAATATCTACCACACCTATCAACCTGGCTTAATCAAAAGCGTTATTTAGATGAGATCACAAAAGAGGACAATCAACCTGTTAAACAACAAATTAAGAAAAAATATATCTGTGATGGGTGTGATACTGATAAGGTGGTAGATGGTGAATTGAGGTCTGATGATCTGTTCTGCGGCTGTGGGGGTGAGTTTCTCCAGGAATGGGAGTATAAGCATCGGAAGGGCATTGTTAAATCACCACCCATAAAAACAGAGCAACAAAAAGAAATAGAAAACTTAACTAAAATGGTAGCGGAAGGGTTTAAGGCATGAATTTATTTAAAGATCAAGTAGTAATAAGTGAGAGAATTGCAGGTAAAAAGAAACATAATCCACTTAAAAAGTCAGATACTAAACTATTTGTATGTCCTAAGTGTAGGCAGGTCTGGGAGATTGTAAGAAAAACAAACGGAACAAGAAGATTAGTAACCTATACCCATATACCTAGATATGGAAAGAAAAGAGAAATATGTAGGGGGTGTAAATGATTATACTAAACTTATATGAGATCATCATTAACCTATTAGCATTATCTACATCACTTGTGTTAATGCCGATAGGGATATTCTTGTGGATATTTTTAGGAACATTTATCTACACAACAATTAAAGATTATTTAAGACAAAAATGAGTGATCAATTTATAAGAATATATTATGTGGAAATGCCTAGCAATCTAAAAGGAAAGTGGTTTTATGATAGGTCTGATGCTATTTTTTTTGCACAACTTTTATATAATACAAAACATATATTTTTGAATAAACCACCATTCTATGAGCATATTATAGATTTAAATGCTAAAGCAATTTGTGAATTTTTAAATAAACAGGAGTGATTAATGGATCAAGAAATAAAAGAATTGCTAAAAGAGGTAAGTGATTTATTATCTGAGCAAGGACATTTTAAACTAATAGATTTAAAAAGAGTTGAAGAAATCAATTCCAAAATAAAAGAATTGGTGTAAAAACCAATATGTCACTTTTGACAATGAAAATAATAAATAACTAGGGTGTTAAGCCCAAAGAACGTTTTCATGTTAAAGCGACTGATAAATGAGTCTAGTGGGTAGATTGGCGTTTATTCACTAGACAAACCTTTTTTCCACATACTAAAGGTAATCAATGAACAAAGTAGAACCATGCGAGATGTGCGGCAGATACGATGGAGACATGAAAGAGAAATGGCAGGTAAGAAAATTAGAGGTAGATAAAATGAATCTCTTACTAGCAGGTATCTTATTCGCACAAAACGCAACATCAAGACAAATAGAACTATTTATGGCTAAATACTATATAGGTAGAGAATCCTATTCAGACATAGGTAGGGATTTTGGCATAGCAAAACAAACAGTAGCAGAAACAATAGATAGATCATGTGACATAATAACTAACATAATTAATAAATTAACTACCTGACGATTTTAGCCTTATTTCAAGGCTAGAACCTGACGATTAAAAACTTTTTTATATTTTTTAACTCTAGCAATAATAGAGTTTATAGCAACCCCCTACTTTAAAACACTTCAAAAACACCCTAAAACTACCTGACTTTTACTACTATATATAGAGGCTCTAGTGTGCCTCACTCGCTATTAAGTAATAGAATAAGACACTTTTGGTGCAAGAGGGCGATAGACAGGAAACACTATTATACAGTTGTAGCTACAGCTTTTTAAATATGGAAGATAAGGGAGTCACACTCAATGTCGAATTAGTTGGCATCAAGAACCTAAAGACCACTCATAATTGGCGATTAGAGTTTGATGTTTACGAAATAGACTCAGATAATGTGAAGAATATAATGGATAAACTAAATAAATCTTTAGTAATGGCATTGGTAGAGTATGAGTAAAGAAAAGGCGGTTAAAAGGCGGTCTAATGGTCAATTTGTTAAGGGGAACAAAGAAGGTAAGAAGTTTAAAAAGGGTGATATACCTAACCCAAATGGTAGGAATGGTGCTTTAGCTGATATTATAAATAAAGTATTTGATGAAGAAGTAGATAAAAAGACCAAGAAAGAATTAATGATACGAAAAGTATATCGTATGGCTATGAATGGCAGTTTAGGGGCTGTCACCTATCTTAGTGATCGTACAGAGGGTAAAGCTAAAGAAACCAAAGAGATCACTCATAAGGACACCCTCATCATTGAGTGAGTCAGTTCAGAATACAGAGAAAGAATTTCCTACCACATCAGTTACGATGGTGGGATTTACAAACATTTTACAAAGTTCTCATAGGTGGCTACGGAAGTGGGAAAACTTATATAGGGGCATTACGATCAATATATCTGAGTTATATCAATGCTCCACATCCTGGGATGTATGTGAGTCCATCACATGGACTTTCACAGAGAACAATAGTCATAACCTTAAAGGACATACTTAATCGCACAGGAATAGACTACACCTACAACCAGATGAAGGGTGAGTTTCATATCCATAATTGGGATGGACATATTTGGTTGGGATCGGGTGATAAGCCAGATTCATTAAAGGGTAGCAATTTGTCTTGGAGCGGCATAGATGAACCATTTATACAAAAGAAGGAAGTGTTTGATCAAATGATAGCTAGGGTAAGACACCCAGAGGCATCTCACATGGAGATATTCTTAACAGGCACACCAGAGCAACTTAATTGGGGATATGAGTTGTCTAATCGTACTGATATAGATGTTGGTATCGTTATTGGATCAACTCTAGAGAATACACACCTACCAGATGAATATAAACAAAACCTCTTAACAGCTTACTCTGATGATGAGATAAAAGCCTATGTACATGGGCAGTTTGTTAATCTAACGCAGGGCAGAGTATATAAAGACTTTGATCGCAATAAACACATTACTAAGAGATCAGATATTAAAGACCTCCCTGTTATTATTATGCAAGATTACAATGTTGATTATGCCTCGGCTTTAGCGGCATATCTTGGTAATGGTTGGATTCATGTATTTAAAGAGTATCGAATGAGTAATGTAAATACTTATGATATGGCAGAGATAATAAAAAAAGACTTTCCTAATTGTGATCTATATTGTGATGCAAGTGGTAACTCTAGAAAGAGTTCAGCAACCCAGAGTGATCATCAGATCATGCAAAGTTTTGGGTTTAAAGTTAAAGCACCTAGAAAGAACCCTGCTGTCAGGGATAGGGTTGCTAGTGTTAATAAGCTGATACGCTCTGGAAATTTTAGTGTAGATAATTGCCCTAATCTAGTAATGGATTTAGAGCAAAATACTTGGAGGCTTGGGGATATAGATAAAAGAGATATGAAACAGACACATTTATCTGATGCTCTTGGGTATGGGATCAATTTTTTATTTCCTATCCGCAAGAAAACAATGGCTAGTAAATCATGGTAGAGTTCTTGCTAGGTATTGTAGTAGGTATTGTTACCATGTTCATCTTCTTGAATTGGTATGGCAAGAAATTAGAATTAAGAGATAAAGAACAAGTAGGGGAAGTAATACAGGAATTTGTAAAGGCAAATGAATATGCTATATCCTAATGGGTGAGACAGTAGTTATATCACAAGGTTCTAAAATGCAACAGGTTGTAGTAAAGACCATTGTTAAGGGGAAGAAGAACAGGAAAGGTAAGCCATATCAAATGTCTACAACCAAGCATATTAAAAAAAAGAATAAATAATGGAATTTCACGATAAGATAATGCTCCCCGATCTAGGCAAAGAGGCAGTAATGACCTCTATTCGTAATGCTGAAGATCAAATGGCAAGAAAAGAAGTAGCTGAGAAACAAACAGCTTTAGACTTCTATTACAACAGAAACTTAGATACGCACCTAGAGCAATGGTTTCCAGGCACAACATTAAATCAGATACCTCCCTTTGGAATGAGGGTAGTACCTCGCTTTGCAAGAAATCGAATGATGTTATATAAAAATCCACCGATAAGACTAATCAATGGATCAGAAGAAGTATCAGAAGATTATCTATTACAGGCACATCACTTAGATTCTAAGATAAGAGAGTTTAGTGAAATAGGTTGGCTATTAGGTAAGTGCCACATCAGAAGTAAGTACAATGAGAAGAAACAACGCTTAGAGTATGACATACTGCCTCATGTTAAAGAATATTACTTAAACAATGGTGAGACTGATCCTTATGGTGTTAGTTATGAGATAGCCAAAGATGCTAGGGGGAATAGGCAGTTTGTATTCTGGTCTGAATCAAGAGATGGTGAGCAGGGGATGCACTTCATCTTTACAATGAATGGCAAGATAAGACCTGTAGGGGACAACTTAGACATGATTAACCCTTATCAAATTTTACCGATCTCTAAGATACAATTTCAATCTGATTCAATGGATGTAGCGAGAGCGGCACTTCAAGTAAGTATAGCCATGACAGAGATAGCACTAGCAACCAGATATGCACTTGGTCAGCCTGTAATCACAGGAATAGATACAGAGATACCAAATTTAAAAGGTGGCATTGAGCGAGTCCTTGTTCTTCCAGAAGGTGGATCATTTAACTATGTATCACCTCCAGGATCAATCAGAGATATGATCGAGTCGGTTAAGATGATGGTCAACCAAGTAGGTCAGAATCATTCGCTATCTATTAGATGGGGAGAAGGTGGTACACCTCCAAGTGGTGAGGCATTAAAGATATTATCAATGGAGAACCTAGAATCAAGAGAGTCCGATATTCCTCTATTTAAAGAATGGGAGCATTCCAGATATGAAATAGATAGGACTATCTTACAAGTACATCAAGGTAAGAACTTATCCGAGTCTTATGCAGTTGATTTTGAAGAGGCAGGGTTTCCAACTACATGGGCAGAAGAGAAGGATAGATTGCAGTTTATGATGGACAACAATCTTATGTCTCGTAAAGAATTAATCAGATACTTCAATCCAGACATCTTAGAAGAAGAGTTGGAAAAGAAAATGGGTGAACTTCAAGAAGAAGAGCAACCAGAGCAACCATCTAACCCATTACTAGCGGCACTACAAAATGGCTAACGCACCAGATCAATTTGCCAAAGCAATCGAAAGAGTCCAGAGGGAACTCGTTGCACAGGTCTTTGATCTTAAAGGGCAGGGATTAAGTAAGGATGAGATACTCTTAGTGTTGCAGTCATTAGACATGGAAGATATTATCTTAAACAAACTCAATCTACAGGCAGACATAGACAGGCTAATGATAGAGTATCAATCAGTTCTTAAAGGCATGGAGATGACAGGTGCGGTAACAGGTGAGGCTTTAAATGCTTTAGTGCAGATGGATAGAGTGACCTTTATGAAACAAGCAGGGATGATGGGGGAAACCATTAAGAAAGAAGTAGCTAGGGGAATATTAGCTAATGCTACTGAGAAACAAATAGCTGAAGGCATTTTAAAGGGTGCAGGTGGTGTTCTAAGAGCAGACCAAGCACAAACCCTAGCCAATACAGCACTCAATACATTTGAGAGAAATGTAACAGTTCAGATGGCAGAGTTCGATCCTGAGAACGCTAAATATGTGTATCTAGGTGTGATAGATAATAAGACCAGAGATATATGTTTAGAGATGGCAAGTGCAGGAGCATTAACAAGAGATGAAATAGACTCAGCTTACTCTGGTGCATTTAGTGATGGTGGTGGGTTTAATTGTAGGCATAGATGGGCAAGAGAAACTTCCAACTCATCTAAACTTATCAACCCATCCAAAGCAAAAGATTTTATAGGAAGTAAAAAGAATTTCAGACCTGTAACAGCAAGAGGTGAGGCAGTTGGGTAATCTAGCAAAGATACCAGAATTTGATAAAGCATTCTGGAAACATATTGGTGATGAGATATGTGATGAGATCAGAGTGCAGACACAGGTCAATAGTAAGGATGTACATAATAGAAAATTCAAAGCATATAAAAAACACGCACCATTCTGGTTTAGTAAAAAAATAAATGGAAAAGTAATTAGGATTTACGCAGAAGATTACCCAACAAGAAAACCAAAGATTAAAAGGGGTAGTGGTAGTGGTAGTAAGGTTAATCTCACATTAACAGGGGATATGATGAGAAACCTACAGACCAGAGGATTCAGTAAGGATAGTGTGACTATAGGGTGGAATGGTGTAGATGCTCAGAAGATACAATATAATGAAGAGATGGGCAGAGCAGTTACTACTAAATCCAGACCATTATCTAAAGGATCATTAAGGCTGATCGAGGTACAAACAAACAAAAGAATTAAGAGAAACGCAGACAAAGAAACTGCAAAGCCAATCAACTTTAAGATAGGCAAATGATCTTATTAACTCAATCAAGAGGTTAAAATGGAAAACGAAACAGTCAAAGAAGTCCAAGACGTTAAAGAGGACACCACTACTGCAAGTGAAGAAAAGCAGATCGTCAACTCAGTTCCTTATGCACGATTTAATGAACTTGTTGCCGAAAAGAATGAACTCAAGACTCAGCTAGATTCTATTAATAAACAGATGAAAGCAGATACTGAGGCTACCAAACTCAAGCAGATGGAAGATAAAGGGGAGTATGACAAGATCATGTCAGATATGAACCAGAAACTTGAGGTAGCTGAGAAGAAGGCAACTGCGTTTGATGAATATCAGACCAATCGGAGGGATTCGTTATTATCCAAGTTGCCAGAAGATGATCGTGCAGTTTATAGTGGACTATCTCTAGATAATCTAGAAGTCCATGTTGATAAAGTTATTACTAACCCCAAGCCTAAACAGGTAGATAATTCTATTCCTGGCACTAAGATGGGTTATAGTTCGATGGAGGAGTGGGCACATACCGATCCTGATGGATACGAGAAAGCCAACAACCCCCAGACTTCAGGAAGTATTAAAGTAGCATATAGTGGCGAGTGACAGACTAAAAGAGTATCTCGATCCGAACAATGACATTACTACGAAAGTGGTAGATGGTGGTTCTGATGCTGAATGTACTTATAAAGGTAGGTCAGTTAGCTATGATGATGTGATTGATATTTATGAAGAACGAGCAACCAATCTTGGTAAAGGAAAACCCCATACCCCTAAAAAGTATTTCGGTGGATGGGGAGAAGGTACGCTGAATAAGGCTTGGAAAAATAAGGAGTCATAAAAAATGGCTGAAACAGATACAGGGGTAGCGGTCGGTGGTCTAGGTAAGATCGTCGGTGATGCCGTTATAGCCTTTAATCATACAAATGTAATGTACCCTTTAGTCACAGCAAAACAAACTGTGAAGGGTGCAATAACAGTTCAATTTCCAGACTATACTAAGGTAGCATCAAGTTCAGTAACTGCGGCCTCGGATGGTGCGGATATGTCAACAGTAACCTCAATTACTACAGCCGCTAGAAGTGCGACTATCTCTGAGCATGTTATCAGAGCAGACGTAACCGATTTGGCAGTAATGGGTAATGCAGAGGATTTGACAGGTAACGTAGGTAAAATTCTCGGGAATGCGGCTTCTGCAAAACTAGATGCTGATTTAACTGCTTTAGGAACAGGTTTTTCTCAAACTGAGTGTGGAGCAGGTACTGCGTTAGCATTGTCTCATGTATTTGGTGCTATGAGACAGCTTAGAGCCGCATCGGCACCGTTTCCATATAACCTAATTTTAAGCCCAAAACAGGTGTGGGGAAGCAAAGGTATTATTAGCTTATTGCACGATGATGCAGTCACAGGTAGTAACTCTAAACCAATGAGCCTAATGGGTGCTAAAGGTGAAGAGGCTATGGCTAATGGTTGGGTTGGATCAATCGCAGGTTTTAATGTGTATTGGTCAGACCAGATTGGTGAAGATATAGGTTCTGGTGGTGATGCCGCAGGATTTGCTTTCTCAAAAGGAGCAATCGGTCTTGGTGTTGGTGCTAATGGACTTTTCCGCATTGAATCAGAACGTAACGCATCATTCAGATCAACTGAATATGTGTGCACCGGGTTTTGGGGTGAAGTTGAAATTAAGGACACTTTCGGAGTTTATATACTCTCAGACGTTTCTTAATCGTTTATTATCATAATGTTGGGGTGGCTAGTCCACCCCTTCATTAACTAGGGAAAAATTTATGAAATATTACAAAAAGCCTAATGGCACTATTATAGAATATGATCCACTTAATCATGATGAAAAGTCTTTAAAAGACAGATTTGAGGAATGTGATAAGGATGGAAATAAACTTAAAAAGAAACCAAAGGCTAAAAAGAAAAAATAAATAACCGATATGACCATGAGACTATCTGGCTCGGCAAGTCATACGAATAGGAGAACAACAAGATGAGTTTAAGACAATATGCAGTCAATGAGGCTAACAATTTATCACTAGGACAAGGCGGTGGAATACTTGTAACGGGCACAACAGCGTGTACTTGCGGAGCAGGTTCTGGTGTATTTGTAGCAATACAATTTATAGAAGATAGCGTTTTCGCATCAGGTTCTGGTGGACTTATAGCAGAAATAGAACAACTATACCCAGATGATACAGGCACAGGTACTTTAATAGATTCTAACGCAGGTGCGGCAATAGATTCAGTTACCTTTCCTGCCGGATCAATACTATATGGTCGTTACACAGGGTTTACACTAGCATCTGGTAAAGTCATAGCCTACGTTGGTTAAATGCTAGGACTAGGCAACTTATTAAGCAAAGGGAAGGTTCTCGGCTTTCCCAACAAATACTCTTTCAATTTCGATGGTTCTGATGATTATTTAGTAACTCAAAGTAATGTTGGAATAAGTGGCTCTAATGCTTATACAATGAATTGTTGGTTTAAGTTAGATGCTTATGGTTCTTTTCCTGTAATAATGTCAAGTGGGGAGATAGCAGGATATAAAGAAAATTCATTACTTATTCGTACAGACCATAACACAGTTGGGTGGGGAAATCAAGCAGGTGCTAATGATTTTGCAAATGCCTCTGGTACTACAATATCTTTAGATACTTGGTACATGGCTACTCTTACTTTTAATGGTAGTGATACAATAAAAATTTATATAAATGGAGCGTTAGATGGTACAAAATCAGTAAGTAGTATTAATATTACTGATAGTGTTTTATATGTAGGAAAAAGAGTAAGTGGATTACAACTTGATGGATGTATTGACGAGGTTGCTATTTGGAATACAGAACTAAGTGCCTCAGATGTCGCAAAGCTTGGTTCTAAGCCTTTAAACCTTTCCAAAGCAACTTCTTACGATACAGACCGAACGAGCAACCTTAAACTATGGCTCAGAGCAGGGGATAAGGTACTACCAGAAGAAGATACCTCAATCGCCAGAAGTGACTTTTATACTGATTTTGATGGTACGGATGATTATGTAGATGCAGGAACTACGATGGGAACAGCACTTGGAGATAACTATGCAGGTAGTTTAACAACTTGCTTTTGGTTTAAAGCAGATGTAACAAGTGGAGATGATGGTTTATTTAATATTGGAAGTTTTAGTAGCAGTGAAGGTGAGTGGTCAATATCAATAGTTGGTGATAAACTAAGATTTAAATTAAATAATGGTGGTTGGAAAGTAGAATTAAATCCATTTACATCAAAAGATTGGAATCATTTAGCTTGTATTTATAGTACAGGAAGTGAGTCTAATTCAAAAATGTACTTAAATGGTGAATCTGTTGGAACAGCAAGTGGCACATTTCCATCTGCATCAGACATTGATTTAAATGGGTTAAAAACTATTCTTGGCGGTTATTATAGTTCTTCATATCCACTTGATGGTGCAATATCAAATGTAAGCATTCACCAAACCGCCCTCGATGCTCAAACCATAAAGCAGTTTGCAAAATCAAGGTTTACCCCAATGCGTGATAATCGCTTTTCTGTAGTGGATTTTGATGGTACGAATGATTATATCGATTGTGGTAATGATTCTTCTTTGAACCCATCTTCTGCTATTACTATTTCAGCATGGGTATATCCAGAAACATTAGATAATTATAGATATATTGTAACAAGAGATGTAGATGGGAATGGTGCTTATAGAATGGAGCTTGGTGCAAGTAATTTTTATGTTGCATTCGGGACTGGAAGTGCCCAATCTTCTATATCTGTAGCTCATGGGATGTCAGTTAATAATTGGTATCATGCAGTAGTTACTTACGATTCAACAACAGCAGAGGTTTTTGTAAATGGTGTTTCTAAGGGTACTGCATCAATATCAAGAGCCATGCTACAATCATCACAACCTACAAAGATTGGAAAGCCTCACGATGGAACAAGTAGTAACTATTGGGATGGCTCTATTTCATCTGTTTCAATTTATAATGTAGCCAAATCAGCAGAGGAAGTTTACGCTCTGTATAGCAAGGGTATTACTTATGATGAATCTTCACTTAGTGGACTTGTTGGATATTGGAGAATGGGCGATGACACAAGTAGGGTATATCCTACCATAGCAGATTCAAGTTCTAACTCAAACGATGGTACGATCACAAATGGTGCAGTAGGTGACATAGTACAGCAAATGGTTGCAGGTTGGGATTTAGGTGCATTTGAGAGTAGTTCAGAAGAGTTGGGTGGAGACTTAACTAAGGGCGTAGGAACTATGGAAAGCGGTTCTGGTTGGTCAGCATTCGGTGGTTCTCCTACTATAGCATACTCAACAAGTAAACTTTATGAAGGTACACAAAGTATTCACATTACAGGAGCAACTAATGGTCATGGCATTCAATTAGGTAATCAATTTGGTGTAATTAGTGGAGAACGAATATATTTAAGTGCTTGGGTTTATGTTGTAGGTGGAGCATACATATCTATGGGTATGAGTGGAATGACTGAAGCATTAGCTAAAGAATTTACACCAACTGCTGATACTTGGGTAAACCTTACTCATACATTTACATCAAACTCTACAGGTAGTTCATACATTGGATTTTTTGCAAGGGATGGTAATAGTGAATTTTATGTTGATAATGTAGTGGCAAATAAAGTTCTCCAATCAGAAGTAAGTGACACTTACCCTGCCATCATAGATGTAAATGAGCCTGTTCTTGGAGCAGAGATACTTACTACTAATGTTAATACAGATTGGAGTGCTTATGGAAGTAATGATGTAGATACTGTTACTGGTGGTGTCAAAATAACCCATGATGATAATGCAGGTGGAGCTTCAAGAACTATTGCAGGTAGTTCTGGTAAATTATACAAAGTAGTATTTAATGCTTATTATAGTGGTGGTACTGCACCTAATGTTAAAGTATGGACAGGAGCAGTTAATTCTGGAACTCAAGCATTAACAACATCAAGTACACAACATACTATTTATTTTGTAAATGCAGGTACATCCTCATTGTATTTTGATTCTGTAAATGGTTCACAAGAAATATATATTTTAAATCTTTCTGCAAAGGAAATACAAGGCAATGTTGGCACAATGACCAACCAAGCCGCAGATGATTTAGTCTATTCCTCAGTTCTGCCAGATCAATCCTTTCTCACAGGGGTAAACTCTGCGTATAACTTTATAGACTTGGATGGAAGTAATGAATACATTGATACAGGCAGTCCATTTGAATCATTATTCAAGCAAAGTTTTACACTTTCTGCTTGGGTTAAGATAGATGATGGTCAGCCATCTGCTATAAATGTAATATTCTCTACAGTTAAACAATGGTCTGGATATATTTATTTTCAAGTTGAAGATGATGGGAGAATTAAATTTGTTCATGGTACACATGATGCAAAAGAATTAAATACATATACTGATAGTGCTGTCTTTGCAGATGGTGCAAGTGATTGGACTCATGTAGCAGGTGTTTTCAGTAGGTCGAGTGCAACAAGCGGTTCAGTAACAATATATGTAAATGGCTCAAGTGCAGGATCAAGCAGTTCTCCTGTTGCAGGATGGAACGCAGATAATTATGATAATAACTTATATGATGTTGCAATAGGTACAAGGAATAACCAAGATAGCCATGATAGATTTTTTAGTGGAGATATAGGTCAAACAGCTATATATAGCAAAGCACTTTCAGCATCAGAAATATCAGGAATCAACACTCTCGGCAGACATGGTAATCTCTTAGATAAATACTCAGAGGGGTTAAAAGCCTATTATGCGATGTCATCACTTGATGCCTCAACAGGATTA
>Ga0098059_1000352_pt1 | contig 30948 bp, 47 predicted proteins | sample 20_taG_FD_92580 | JGI IMG/M metagenome (GOLD analysis project Ga0098059, IMG submission 92580) | Marine viral communities from the Subarctic Pacific Ocean - 20_ETSP_OMZ_AT15318 metaG | ecosystem: Environmental > Aquatic > Marine > Oceanic | place: Subarctic Pacific Ocean | collected 2015-01-19
ATAATAAAAGAAATTTTAAACGATAAACAAATAAAAGATACTATGGAAAATTTAAAAAGCGGCGGCGGATATATTGACGACTTGAGCCGCTTAAAAGCTAAAGCAATTAGAACCCCGTTAAAATTTTATAGAATATCAAATGACTGCATAAATAAGTGTAAAACGATCGAAGAACTAAAAATGTTTTTAAGTAGTAACGATAAAGAAAAATTTAACAAAATATTTAAAAAATGAGAAAGTTAACTAAGTATAAATTGAATAAAGTATCTAAAAATTTAGATTTGTTCTTTAATCTTGCAACTAATAAAGAGATAAAAGAGGGGAAACAATGGTACAAAGTAGCTAATAAATTCTGTATTGATGCGGCAAGCGAATACAACACAACCCCGTTTATAGTTGCGTCAGTTGTATCGGCACTAAGTCCCCGCAACAAATGGAGTCAGAACCTAAAAGACACTTTAAAAGTATTTAAAGCAATAAAAGAAGGCAAAGAACCGGAACAAATAAAAGTTTGTACCTTTCATAAGAATAAATTTAAAGCTTTTAACATTGCAAAAGGATTGCAGGAGATAAACGAAGATAGCCGCAAGACGTACAATTTTGTAAATAATATAGCCCACCTATCTAACGCACATTTAACGGTTGATATATGGCACTTGCGAGCGTGTTTAAAGGAGTTTAAAAGCATAGGCAATGCAAATATAGGACAACTAGCTTATAATCAAATAAAAGGCTTAACAATCAAAAAAGCTCAAAAGCTAGGATTAAAAGGTTACGAATTACAGGCGATTCTATGGCTTTCAGTACAAACAAACATTAACAAATTAAAATAATTATCATGACAAACAAAAAAGAAAAATTATACTTTAATATAAAAGTAAAGCATAATCCTTATCATAGTTACTACTACAAAGAAACAATAAGAGCGGTAAGTTTTCGAGGTGCTGAACAAACAAAAGTTTATAAGGAGTATTTAAAGGACATGAAAAGAGGACGCTATGCAAGTATTCAATTACAAAGAGTTTAACAATATGAAAGTACCTTTACTATTTATTATATTAGCTATTATCTTGCACTTTTGCAGTTAATTTATACTGATTTACCAACAAATCAAGCCGCTTTTTAGCGGTTTTTTTTTGCTTATAATTGTAAAAATATATTTGTTTTGATGATGCTGTTTGTAATTGGCCCAATATCTTGCAAAATTTCTGTATTTATACAATCATTTTAGTCATAAGTTGTTAACATTTGCCGAAATTGTGTTAAAAATGTTGAAAAACTAGCTATTTTTGAGAATAAATTTCCGTCAAATTTGCGTCCTATCTATTATTGCCAACAGTATATAACCATTAGAATTTTAAATCCAATTTTATATGCTAATTAGGAGATTATATTTGGTGTATGATATTGTATGATTATGTATTGCTTTGGAGTACGTTTATTCAGCGTTGCAAAAACTTTCGTAAGTTACATAAAAGGGTAAAAAGTATTTACGCAAAGTTAGTGTAAAAATAGACCCCCATATTACACAAAAAAAATTTTAAAGTCCTATTTTATAGGTTGAAGGGTTTGGGAAGGGTATAATGTACCCTACATAATAAAGCTAAAGCTATAAATAAAGCTATGGATAAGGATATAGTTATAGTTTACACTATTTTTGTATATTTGCAGTATGGATGAAGATAAATTAAAGAAAGAGATGGATGGCAAAACATTGCCAAAGCGAACTTTCGGAAACCATAATGCTGTCGGTAAACAAAAAGGTAGCATAAGAAAGAATACCAAGATAACAAGAGAAATACTTGCTAATGCCTTAGCAGGGCAGGAAGTCAATGTTCGTGATGCTTTGGAGAAACTAGCACAGAAGAATCCTGAAGCATATATCAATGCAATAGCTAAACTACTTAACTACGCAATGCCTAAACTTCAATCAACTGAGATTACCGCACAGAGTAGTAAAAAAATTGAAATAAATTTAGACAACAATATTAGCATTGATGACCTAAAGGCAAAGATGGAAGCGTTGGAAAGAGAAGATGATATTGAAGATGTAGAATTTGAAGATTTAGATGGATAAGGCTACTAAAAAACAAATGCTACAAGCAATGGAGAAAGCCATTTGCGAGAAGTCCTTTTACGAGTTCTTTATTAAGGCTTTTGTTATAGCAGAGCCATCCGTTCCTCTATCAACAAATTTCCACCATAAATACCTATGCGATATTCTACAAGGCGAAGCCGAAAGGATAATAGCAGGTAGAGAAAAGGATAAGGACATAATTATTAATATTCCCTTCCGTAGCACAAAGTCATTATTAGTAACAGTTCTGTTTCCCGCTTGGTGTTGGGCAGTACATCCAAAGATGAGGTTTATTACAGCTTCTTACTCTGCGGAGATTAGTATTGAACACGCAACAAAGTCGAGAGATATAATAAATAGCGAATGGTATCAAAAACATTGGGGAGAAAAATACCAAATTAAAAAAGACCAAAACCTAAAAGCAAGATATGAGAATACTTTTCTAGGAGTTAGGAGAGCAACATCTGTTGGAGGGTCGGTAACAGGACAGGGGGGAGATATAATATTAGTCGATGACCCTACATCTCCAAAAAATGCTGCATCGGAAACGGAAAGAGATAATGCGAATGAATGGTATAAGTCAACACTATACTCACGACTTAACGAACCTACAAAAGGAGTTAGGATAATTATTATGCAAAGAGTACACGAAGACGACCTAAGCGGTTATCTTCTATACAACTCTCCTGACAAGCATCAGCATATATGTATTCCTGCTGAATTGTCTGACGACCTAAAACCTAAATACCTTGCTGAACATTACGAAGATGGCTTGTTTTGGAAAGAAAGATTCTCTAAAAACATACTTGATGACTATAAATCAGCCTTAGGCTCTTATGGATATGCAGGACAGCTACAACAGCGACCTACACCTGCCGATAGCGGTATGATACAGAAAAATTGGTTTAAGATTGATGATGAGAAGGTAGATGATGTAGTAAACTTTGTTATTGACCCCGCATATACAGCAAGTCAGAAAAATGACCCGTCAGCATTGATGGCTTATACATTTAAAGACGGAAAGTGGCAAATAAGAGAAGTTCAGAACGTAAGACTTGAATTTCCTGACCTAATTAAACATATTGGCAAGTTCGTACACAAAAACGGATATACTAGCCAATCAAAAATATATGTAGAACCAAAAGCAAGTGGGAAGTCAATAGTTCAAACTCTAATAAGAGAAACAGGATTGAACGTAAAAGAGGACAAACCACCAACAAAAGATAAAGTCGCAAGGGTACAGGACATAAGTGCTACCTGCGAAACGGGCAGAGTGTCTTTGCTAAAAGGACATTGGAACGAAGAATTTTTAATGCAATGTCAGCAGTTTCCTGCTGCAAAGCACGATGATATGGTCGATTGCTTAGTTATGGCTTTAAATCATCACTTTAAGGCTAATAACGTAGTATTCTTTGGCTAGATAGGGTATAAAATTGAAAAAAGACGAAAATTGCGTAATTACTAACAGAATTATTAACAAATTTGCAACTATGACTAAAATAGAAGGTGTAAGCGAGAAACATACGGAAATCTTAACAGATTACTTGACTTTTCTAAGAAAACAGCTATATACTATAACCGAATATTGTGATGATGGTAAATATCACGATTTTGAAGAAGTTTTAGAAGATATTGTGTCATATTATATTGATTTCAAGAAATATGCTGTTCACGATGAACAAAGTATGGAAGAATGGGTTTATATGTTGCCAAATTTGACAATGTATTCATTTATGGGATTTTTGGCAGGTATTAAGAATAAGAGAAATATTATAGTAGTAGATAAGATTTACGAAAACGTAATGATGTCAACTATGGAAACAATAGGTCTTATCTCAGATGCCTTGCAAGAAGATAAAGAAATAAAAAATTAATATGCTACACCTAACAATAAATAAAAAAAAGTACAGTATTCCTAATGAATGGTCTGAAATGACTTTAGAATACTACTGCGGAATATTTGAGATATTGAAAAAATATCAGCGTAATGAAGAACAAGAAAAAGAAGATGAAGGGAAAGACCTTCTGAAATACTTTTTTGTGCAAGAAACAAAGATGTATCGTGAACTTTTTATCTATATGACAGATGTAGAGAAAGAAACAATAGATAAAGTTCCAATTAGCGACATAGAAGCTGTAATGCAATGTTTAGACACCGTTACAAAAGACTATGTGCCAACAGGAATGACATATTTTGAGCTTGACAACGATATATACTATTTTCCAATGGACTTTCTTAGAACAGGAACTTTTGGAGAGTATATAGAAGCAAGTCAGTTAGAAATGAATACACAATACCTAAAAAATGGTAGATTTGATATTTTACCTGAACAAATGGCTATTTTGTGTAAAAAAGTTGACGAAGAAGTAGATTTAGATAATATTGACGAGAAAGCAGAGCTTTTTAAGAAATTAACAATGGATGTCGTTTGGGAGTTCAGTTTTTTTTTGAACAAACGAACAATAACATCAACAAGTCTTATCCAAACCTTTTTAGGGGAGGAACTGACAATATAGCTGTTGCGAAAGCAAGTAAAATTATGAAGCCATTTGGTTGGCTAAACACTCTTTACGACCTAGCAACAGATGGTGTTTTTACTAGAAATGGTAAAGATGCAATACAAAGTGTTAAAGATGAAAAGTTATATAAGGTATTTACTTTTATGGCTTGGAAAACAGCTAAAACAGATTATGAGATAGCTGTAAATAAAGAACAACAGAAAACAGTAAAATAATGGCATTTAAAAGGCTAAGAGAAATAAGAGATAGGTTTGAGCAGCAATGGATAAATGGTGGTTTTATTTTTGGTTATGAAAACGAAATAAATGAAAATCATAATAACGACTACCCATTACTTGTTGCTTTACCTCCAACATCAGAACTTCCTGAAACGGAAGGAGGAAGTAAAGAAGATTACACTTTCGAGTGTTTAATAGTAAAACCATACTTTCAAAATCATACAGGTTCACTTGACGTAGTGTTTTCACTACTAGAGCAAGAAGCATTGACTTGGTTGCAGAGAGTATTAGATAGCTATACAAATAAAGAAGTAATTTTAAGCCCTAACAGTATATCAGTTGAACGAGAAAAAGAACTATATAACGACAAGTTGATACAAGTTAGGCTTACTTTTACTCTTAATGCTTTCTCACATCACTTCTCTCACTATGACGAGAGTTCTATAACCGCTTTATCTCCAAGTGTTTGGCTAAGGTCAGATTTAGGTGTTAAAACACAAATGTTTGGAGGAAACGAAGTTGTTACACGATGGAAAGACCAAAGTGGTAATTCTAATGACTTTATACAAGCAACCTCAACAAAACAGGCTTCTTACGAATACGAAGATACGACAAATGGCTATCCTTACCTGAATTTTGATGGAACGGATGACTTTATGAAGTGCGTAAACAATTCTATTGATGGTACGGGAGATTCTTTGGATAGAGCAATATCTATATTCTATATAGCAAAAACAAACGCAGCAACAACAGGAACTTTGCTTTCTGTCAACAGAGATAATGCAGCTTATGCACAAATAGATATTAATGCAAGAGTAGATGGTGGTAGTTCAAATTGGAACAACTTTTTAGAAGATAGCTCTGATGACGAATCATCATACACATACACAACAAATGTTTTAAATACAACAGGTGTTTATGGTTTTACAATGAAATCAAACGGACTTATGAAGTCTTTTTACAATGGTTCTTTGGCAGCTACAACAAACAATCCAAGTTTTACTCCTGAAGCATATAGAAGCGACTATCCTATAATGCTAGGTGCTACAAACTCAACAACTCCTACTAACTTTTTAAACACACAGATACAAGAGATAATGATTTTTGATGATGAGTTAACAACAGACGAAGTTACAACACTATCAACATACTTAAAACATAAATACAACATATAATGGCAGCATCAGAAATATTTGCACAACCATCTAGCGGAGTAATATCTGCTCACGAACCTGTAAAATACTCTTATAGGATTTCAAGCGACACTAACAACGAGTTTAAAAGTGCGATTTTTATAATTACACCTAGAAACCCCTATACTAATATTCTTGATGGTTCAAGGCAAGTTAGAATCAGAGTGCAACCTAGTTTATCTATACCAAATCTTGCATCAACATCGGGAGGTAACGCAACAACAATACATGACTTTTCCTTAGATGTTAGCAGCATACTAAGAGATTTTATGTCATACGATTTAAGAGCTTGTACTCACGATACAAGTAATGGTATTACAAGAGATATAACTCAGTCTATGCCATCTGTTAATATGTTTATAAAGTATGCTGTAACAATTCAAGCAGAAAAAATAGATGCAAATGGTGCGTTAGTTATTGATTCTAATTTAAACCAATCAATACCAACGAATATGGCTGCAAATGTAGCTCTTTCTGATGAGGAATTAAATAGTCTTACTCTTGCAAATACTCTTTTAACAGGAAGTTCTGCTAACGAACAAAATAGTGCTTTAGATAAAGCATTTACACATAGCTTCTCAAACAAGACGGGCAGAGTAAAATATCTTACACTAAAACCAAATCATAGGATAATAGGTATTGATGAATCAGAATATATATCTCTTATACTTGACAGCGAAAATGATGCTAATAGACAGCCTATTGCTCAAATACAATTTACATTAAAAGATGGAAGCATACTGCAAGACGGACAAGGAAACACACTAAACTTAAATATAGACCATTCTGCTCAGGGAGATGGAACTTATAGTGCTTCTACCTTATTTGCTTGGGGAGGTGCTAAAGCTGACAACCAATATCTAAGCAGTCAAATTACTAGAGGGGTTTTTCAGTTTGGAGTAGGAACAAGAAACATAAGAGAAGCATTTATCGGTTGGACTTCAAGAACTAACGATGGAACTCCACCAATAGGAGATTGGTCTAATATAGCTTCATACACAGTTTATACAAGAAGCACAGGTGCTAGTGTTGCTGCAATAGGACAAAAACTAACCTATCATATAGACCACGATTCAGAAATGAAGAAACTTTTTGGCAGGTCTGTAAGATTTCATTGGCAAAGTAGGTTGGGAGGTATTGATAGCTATACTTTTGATGGTATGTCAACAGAAAGTATAAATGTAAAGTCAAAAATGTATGAGCAATCTATATATCCACAATTCAACGCACAATTAGGAGGCAGCTCAGGAAACGCTAATTTTTTCGGTGGAGTAGAAAATATAAACACTTCAGACACTTACGGTGCGTTACAAAGCAGAATTGGAGGTCTTACCTCAGACGAGTACAGAAGTGTCAGCAAATCGACTGTAAAAGCCTTTAGAGAGGGTCAAGCGGTTTCAAGACCATACCCAAAAGAACAAAAAGGAATGATGGAAGATTTATTATCATCTCCTAATGTTTGGATAGAAAGAGGTTGGGTCGGTAGAGAAATATTTAGAGAAGATTTTAGTTCTATTCCTAGTACGGATGATTGGACTTTGGTTGATGGAGATTTTACAACTGAAGGTGGAGTTTCTTCTTCTGATGGGCATACAACAGGAACTAACACTTACTTTAAAGGGAATAACTCAGGAGATGATGAGGTTTGGGCTACTAGCAAGAAACTTTTTCAATACAACCCTGACAAAATTTATGAGGTTGAGGTAAGAGTAAAAAGAGAATCAGGCTCAGGAAATACTTATGTAGGTCTTACAGGTTATAAAGCAGATAAAACAACTGCGGTAAGCATAGCAGGTGTTGATTCAACTTCTAACGCACACTTTATTACTTTAAGTGGATATGTTCAAGCAGCAGATGACGAGTGGGAGGTTCACAGAGGGTATATTACAGGGCTAAGGGAATCAGAAGCGTTTAGTTTTCCTACGAGTAACGCTAACTTTGCATCTAAGGCACACGAAGACGTTAAATTCTTTTCTCCTTTGTTTGCAATGAATTACAACGATGCAGCAGGAAAATCTTTTATAGATTATCTTGTAGTTAGAGAATACGAAAGCGACTTACCAAATACTCAAGGATGGTATAGTACACTTAACAGACACTACTACGTTCCTGTAAACATTAAGGATGGTTCAGCTACAAGTTTTGATAGCGAACAGCAATCAACTATGACTATAAACTACATTGAAAGTAAAAATAAGAAAACAATACAGTAATGGCTGAAATAAGACTAGAGTTAAGAGATGATACTAATGGAATATTGGGTAATGTAGATATTACTTCTAGTGATAACTTTCCTTTGTCTTTGACTTATCAGAATTTTGATATAAGAAACTTTAACTCTAGGGGTGGTAGTTTCAGTAAGACATTTAAGATTCCCGCTACAAAGAACAACAACGTATTGTTTAATCACATATACACAGATGGTAATATTGATGCTAAAAATGTTAGAGCAGATATACCTGCTACAATATACGCAGACAATGTTCCCGTAATAACAGGTACTTTAAAATTAACAAAAGTTTTAAAACAAACGGAAGCGTTAGAGTATGAATGTAACTTCTTAGGCGACAATATGGATTGGGCATCTAGGATAAAAAACTTAGAGTTAAAAGAACTTACTTTTGCAAAGTCTGATGGCTCTGATTATATTTACGCTGACGTTCAAGGTATTAGCGGAAACAACAGGGATTACAATCAACAGGATAGTAACTCAGATAAACTACTATACCCTTTGGCTTCTTACGGAGAGGGTGTTAGTTCAAGAAACCAAGTCTTTGATGGAGATTTAGCACCTGCAATGTATTTAAAAAACATTTGGGATAAGATATTTTCAACACAAGGATATACTGTTGAAAGTGAATTTTGCAATAGCACATTTTTTAAATCACTTATAGTTCCTTTTAACTTTCAGAAACAATCAGAGCAAGTAAACTTTAAATACGGAAAGATTGAAAAGTCTAGCACTTATGTTCAAATAACTCAATTTACTGAAGGTAGCGGACTAAACCCTACATCATTTGCACATATAGGACACGGTGTTATTGAAGTTAAAAAAGGAGATAATAATGCGGGAGTATTGACTGCCGACACATCTGTAATAGCAAGATACCCTTTTAATGGTGCTACGATTACTGATGATGCAAACGTACCTGCTTCAGGCGAAACAGGAAACGTACAAGAGGGAACTAATGGTAACGGTAACTTATCAGGTAGTTCGTTAATAGTAAAATCAAACGCAGGAAATCACACGATAGATTTTAATATAGATTTTAGATGTTTTGGAGAAGCAAACTCATTAGCTAAAATTGAATATAGGCTTATTGGAGAGGTTTGGAGGTTTGATGACGATAAAGATACCAATTTACCCAATGTAGATGGCTTTTATAAAGCTGTTAAAGATACTGAAGCGGGTACTAATACAAATCCAAACATAGAAAGAGTTTGGACTAGCGGAAATGTAGATTTCCAAGAAAATATAGATTACGATAGAACGCACAACTTTTCAGGTAGTGTTGATGTATTCGGAGATTCTGAAGATAAATATATATTTACTGTTGCGGTTGGAGTGCTTAACTTTAACAATCCTGTTGTTGGCGATAGCTCTAATCTTTCTTTTGGTTGGAAAGGGGGAACGCTTGAAATAGCAGGTAGTACAGAAATAGAAACAGGAGAAGAACTAACAGACTTACAATTCTTTTTGCCAAGAGGAAAGCAATCAGATTTTATATCAGGAGTTGCTCAAATGTTTAATCTTCAGTTTGAAACAGATGTTGCATCTAAAACTGTAAAGGTTGAGCCTTACGATTATTTCTATAAAGACTTTTCTGATGCTGTTGATTGGACTGAAAAGATAGATTACTCAAAGTCAATACAAGATGAATTTATATACGACATAAAGTCTGAGCTTAAATTTCAATACAAAGATGCTTCAGGAGATGGTTTCATAGAAAGATATAATAAAAAAAATGATACTGATTGGGGTGCTTACAGAGAGCTAGATACTCAGGGATTGTTTTCAGATGGAGAGTATGTTGTAGAAAACAAATACTTTTCTCCTACCTTTAATTGGTATGAATCAGACTATATAGACCAACCCGCTTCACATCAACTTTCAAGACGACCATTTATACCTATTTATCATTCTAAAGTAAGCAACTTAGATGCTGCTGCAAGTGCGGAAAGAGCTGATAAAGATTTTAACATAGGTGCTAGGGTATTGATAACACTTCCTGTTTCATCAGGAACAAGACAGTATTTAAGTTCGCAAACGGGAAAAGTAACGGGATATTCTAGGAGTTCTACTAATGAGGTTGTTACTTCAGACATATTTCAAAAAGATTTTGTTAGAGCAAATTTCTTTCATTTAGATAATGCTAGAAATGATACTGACGAATCTGATGATTTTGGAAACTTTATGAAGCTAAGTATTGGAACTTACAACGGAAACCTTATACAGATAGACCCTAACTTATCTTTTAATAACATTCTGTTTGACAACGCAAATTCAAGTACAGGGGAGTATGATATGAAGGGATTGTATTATCATTTTTATTCTAAGATGATTGAGCAGTTAAAACAAATGCCAAGAATAAAGAATGTATATTTAAGGCTAGATAAAAAAGATATTGCGGTTTTAGACTTTCAAAAACTTGTTTATTTAGATGGTCTTTATTACAGGATAAATAAGATAATTGATTTTAAACCACATCTTAAAGAAAGCACAAAGGTAGAGTTGGTAGAATATTTTGATTTAGGTGTTAGCGACAACACAGGACAAGTAATGAACATAAAAGATAGATTGAACTTATAATGGCAAAAATATACAGTATAGACGAAAACAAGTTGTTATCTAACAAGGTTTATTGCACTATTGATGGTGTTAAAACTCCTGTTGTTTATAGATTCTCGGAAAACAATTATTCTAGTGGAGAAGAATATTCTTACTTAAATGATTTATATGTTACAAGCGAAAGAAGAATTGCATCTCAAATTGGCTCAAAGCAAAAGTTAAATTTAAGAAAAACATTCTCGGAATCAGTAACAACAACTACAACAACCGCACAGGGAACAACTACTACTACTGCAACAACAAATATCCTTCCTGTTTGTGTTTTTGATTTCTTTGCAAAGGTTTATGATACTAGCGGTGGTATAACACAATGGAAAAGTTCTTTTGGAACACCAATACTAAGTCAAACAACCTCAGCAAACAGACCATCTTTAGGTGTTGAAACTAGAGGTGTAAACGGATTTACTCCTATATACTTTAATACATACCAATCAGACTTTATGTCTTTGGATTCTGCTATTACAGTAACAGGAGATTTTACAATGTTCTTTTATATAGAACCAATAGGAACTCCTGTAAACAAATACTTTAGATTGTTAGGTAAGAGTGATGATAATAATATGTTCTTATCAATAGGAGAGAGGTCAGAAAAGTCTTATGTAATAAGTTTTGACGGTTCTACATCTAGCGAAATAAACGCTAATGGGGAATATTGGTCGCCTAGTAGCAAAAGACTACTTATAACTATACAAAGAAGTGGCACTACATTATATGTAAGAGAAAATGGAACGCAAATAACTAGCGGTGCTGTTTCTGCAAATAACTTTGTATTCGACCAAGTAGGAAAGTTAGGTAACAATACTGACTTTTTCTTTAACGGTTCTATATATCACTTCTCTGTCTTTGATGGATATTTAAACACTAACCTAGAAACTATTGAAAAAGCAATAATAAGTTCTACTGATAAAGCTAAGGGTATATAATGAAGAACCTACAAAAAGTATTTAAAGAAATAGGAAGGAAGCTAGTTTTTCAATTTAAAAGAGAATTAGAGCAACAAGGACACAGGGCTTCTAAGTCAGGTAGTGTAATAGACGGTATAGCATTTAAAACGTCTATAATGGGCTTAGATGTGTTTACAGACAAAGACTACATTCACGCACTTAACGAAGGACAAAAGGCTCACGCACCCAATTTACAAAACATTTTAGATTGGATAGAAGACAGAAAAAGTACAATTCCATACGCTAACGAGCAAGAGAAACACGAGATAGCCTACGCTATTATAACACGAATACAAATAGAAGGTACTCCTACTAGGCGTGCTTTTAAATATAGTGATAACGGAAGAAGGACAGGATTTATTGAGCAAGTTATAAATACAAACAAAAAACAAATAACAAAAAATATTCAGACTGCTGTCGGAAAAGACATAGAAATATTATTTACTAAACTACCAAAAGAAATATAATGGCAAAGAACACCACTATACATAGAATACAGATTGAAGGAACTAGCGACTTAATTAAGTTAAGAAAAGAGTTAGACGGTTATCAACAATCTTTAAAGAAGGTTAAGAAAGAAACCAAAGATGGTATGACTAGCGGACAAGCTAAGAAGTACCAAGAACTTTCTAGCTCTATAAAATCTACCCGTAAAGAGTTAAATCAAGCAGAGAAGTCTTTAAAGGGAATGAATACCTCTAGTAAGAAAGGTATTGGTTTTATAGGTAAGATGGCAGGTGCTTTTACTGTTGCAACTTTGGCAGCAGGTGCTTTTCAAAAAATATCAAGGGCGGTAACTCAGGCTATTACAAATGGTGTTGACACTTTTAGAAAGTATGAATTTGCTATGTCTAAGGTTAGAGCAATTTCAGGTGCTACTGCATCAGAGTTTAAGCAATTAGATGATTCAGCACAAGAACTAGGTCGTACAACATTCTTTACTGCGGAACAAGTAGCAAACCTTCAAATAAACTTTTCCAAACTTGGTTTCACAGCAAAAGAAACATTATCAGCACAAGCAGCAGCTCTTGATACTGCGGTGGCTTCAGGGTCAGACTTGGCTAGAACAGCAACGGTAATTGGTTCTTCCATTAGAGGTTTTAATCTTGATGCTAGTGAAGCTACAAGAGTTGCTGACGTTATGGCTTCTGCTTTTACTAGCTCTGCTCTTGATATAGAGAAGTTTCAAACGTCTATGACGAAGGTTGCACCTATTGCTGAACTTATGGGTGTTAGTATAGAAGAAACAACAGCTATTATGGGTAAGCTGTCCGATTCAGGTATTGAAGCATCTATTGCAGGTACATCACTTCGTAATATTTTTCTTAAAATGGGCGACCCTGCTTCTGACCTTGCTAAAGCAATGGGCAAAACTATTGGTTCAGGGGAAGAATTGGTTGCAGAATTAAAGAGATTAAGAGATACAGGGGTAGATGTAGAGAAGATGCTTGAAGTTGTTGACCAAAGACAAGTTACTGCATTTGCAACAATGGTAAAAGGTGTTGATGTTATTGAAAGTCAGATTATTGCTTTTGAAAATAGTTCGGGTGCTGCAAAAGCTATGGCTGACATTGTTGGGGATAATCTTGAAGGTGCAATGCTTAGGTTTAAGTCTGCAATGCAAGGATTGGCTATTGTTTTAACAGAAAAAATTGCACCTGCTATTACTGCGGTAGTAGAAGGTTTTACCGACTTTGTTTCTTTTCTTTCACAAGCAGCAGACAATACACTTAGCGAACAACTAGAAGAAGATAGAAAAAAATTAATTACTTACAGAGTTAAGTTAAACGATTCTAATTTATCTCTTGAAGATAGAAAAAAATTACTTGTAAAAATTAAAGACGAATTTCCTGATTATCTAAAAGGTATTGATACTGAAAAACTTTCTCTTGAAAAACTAAATACATCTCTTAAAAAAGTCAATGATTCTATGGTAAACAGAGTTTTGATTGCAAGAGAGCAAGAAAAAATTTCAGAAAAACAATCACAGTTGTTGGACAGAAGGGTTGACCTAGAAGACCAAGAAACAGTTGTTCAAGACCAAATAGCTAAAGTTGTAGATAAATATAACTTAAAGCTAAAGGAAAATGTTACTTTAGAGGAGCAAGTTGCCAATCTTCTTAAACAAAGACCGAGCAAATATGGTAGAATATTAGACCCTATGACTGAACTAAGTCATCAAATGTCAGAACACAAAGTAATACAGTCGCAAGTTAATGATTTGTCTAATGCGGAAAACGAGTTAATTCAGAAGAAAACTGATTTAATGAACAAACTTGGAATAAAGCAGGAGGACTTTAACGAAGAAGATGATAAAGAAAAAAAGAAGAAAACAGGAAAAGGAGGAAAGCCTGTTATTGAAGATGAAGATAAAAAAGAGGATAAAAAAGAAAAAGTTATAAAAGATGCAACTGCTTTGCAAGATGCAGAGTTAGCTATTCTTAATGAAAAACAAAACATTCTTCAAGAATTTGCTGACGGAGAAATACAATCAAAAGCAGAACTAAATCAACAACTGAAAGAAATGGAGATAGAACATCTCCAATGGGTTGTAGATAATAATTTAGCAACAGGAGATGACCTTATAAAGATAGAGCAAAGACTTCTTCAAGCTAGGGTAGATGCTAGAGCAGCAGAACGAGAATCTTTTGAATCCGCTAGAGAAGATTATGAGAAGGAACAAGAATTAAAAAAGAAAAATGAAGTTGACCGTATAGAACAAATGAAGGAAACGGGTAAACTTCTAATGCAAATTGGCGAAGCTGAAGGAGAGAATAGTAAAATAAAAGCAGCAGGTATTAAGATTAGTCAAGCTGCTGCTGTTGCTTCAGGTATTAAGGGATTAATGGAATCAAGTGAAGGAATTGCCGCACAAGCAAAACTTCCTTTTCCTTCAAACCTTATTGCTATGGCTGCAACTGCCGCACAGGTTGCTTCTGTTATTTCAAGTATAAAAGGACTTATGGGAGGTTCTGATAAGTTTGAACAAGGAGGTCTTACAAACGGAGGAATGTTTAAAGGTGCTTCACACGCTAACGGTGGTGTTAAGTTTGCAGTAGGCGGAAGAATACACGAAGCAGAAGGTGGAGAAGCTATTATAAACAAGCGTTCTACTGCAATGTTTAAACCAATGCTATCTGCTATGAATCAAGCAGGAGGTGGTGTTAAATTCGCTAACGGTGGCTTTTTATCAACAGGAGAGAAGTTTGCAATGGGTGGAGAAGTAGCTGACGTACAACAAATGATTGGAGGTATGGGAGGTGCTACACAAGTAGTAATGGTAGAGAGTGATGTAACAAGAACACAGGGCAGAGTTTCTAATATTGAAAGTCAAGCCACTTTTTAGTATATTTGCATTATGGCTATTAGACAAAACAAAGAGGAAGTAGTTTTAGAGTTCATTGACAATATATACAATGAGGTTAGAGCTAAGTTTTCGGAAGATGCAGGAATAAAGAATGTTTTATATCATTTGATAGAAAGCGGACTTGTTGACCCTAAGCAACTAAGGGATTATATGGTTATAAAAGACTACAAGAAGATTATAGAGCAGAACGCAGGGCATAAGACCTATACCTTTATGGACTTGTCTATTAAGTATGACATTTCTGACAGAACAGCTCAAACAATAGTTTATCGAGGGAAAGATAAATTTAAAAGCGAAAACAACATAAGGTAAGGGTTTTACGGATTTTTTCGCAAAGTCTATAATAACTATATATATATTTGCAACTATGAACAAATGGTACTCAATAGAAAACAAGGCAGAAAGTAATTCAGTTGAAATCTCAATTTACGATGAGATAGGCGACTACGGAACTTCTGCTAAAGACTTTATAGAAGAAGTAAAGAATGTTAGCGAAAGAGATATTACACTAAGAATCAACTCTGTTGGTGGTAGTGTTTTTGATGGACTTGCTATTTACAATACTTTACGTTCTCATAGAGGTTATGTAAACATTAAGATTGAAGGCTTGGCTGCTTCAATATCTACTGTTATTGCAATGGCAGGAGATAATATTGAAATGTCTGAGAACGGATTTTTTATGATACACAACCCATTCGGACAATCGGCAGGGGAAGCAACTGATATGCGTAAGACTGCTGATTTACTTGACAAGATTAAAAGTGAAATTATCGAGATTTACTTAAAGAAAACAAACCTTTCGGTTGAAGCTCTTTCTGAAATGATGGATAAAGAAACTTGGCTATCAAGTCAAGAAGCTGTTGAATTTGGTTTTGTTGATAACATCACAGAAGCAATGAAAGTAGCTGCATCGTTTGACCTTTCTAAATTTACTAACGTGAATGAAAAAGAGGTTAACGACAAACTAGGATTAATTAATAACCAAAAATCATTAAAAATGACCGAAGAATTAAAAACTTGGTTTAATGGTGTTAAAGAAGAAATCTTAAACGCTGTTAATGGAGATAAAGTTTCATCTCCTGTTGAAGAAGTTTCAGTTCTTTTTTCTGACAATGAAGAAATAGTAAATAAGTTCTCTGAGCTTGAAGAAAATGCTATATCTTTAAGAGAAGAAAAAGAAGAACTAGCAGGTCTTGTTGGAGAAAAAGAAGGCACTATTGCTGACTTAACTAACAAGGTTTCTGAATTAGAAGCAAAATTAGCAAAAAGTGAAGCTACTGAAACAGTTGTTGAAGCTGAAAGCGACCCATCTATTGTTACTGAAGAAGTAGTAGTGAACGAGTGGGATAGCTTTGCTAAATCAATTTTAAAATAATAATATAAACTAACTAAATTTAAAGAATTATGGCATTTCCAAATTCAAACTCCCTACCTGCTTTTACGCAGATGGATGCTAACCAAAGCATTATTTCTCCTTTGTTCTTAGGACAAGACTATATGGAGTATATGAATGTTCTTCCTGATATTAAGGGAGTAACAAAAGTTGACCACTTAGGGTCATTATCAAAAATTACTAAGGCTTTTACAGCAGGTGCTTTCGCAGGAGAAACTGCGGGTACTTTCTCAGGTGTTACTATTACTCCTGCAAGAGTTGAAGCTGAAATTGAATTTTACTCTAACTCTCTATTCGGGAAAGTAAAAGCTCAATTAATGAAAGGAAACTTTGAGTTCGATAACATTGACGGTACTGCTGTTAAGAATGTACTTATCGACTTAATCGCACAAGGAATCAAGGCTGACTTTAACAGACAGTTATTCTTAGGCGATTCTTCTCTTAGTTCAGGTGGAGATTACCTAGACTACAATTCTTACGATGGTATATTCGAAGTATGTAAAGATACTTTAGCTGCTGCTCAAAAATTAGACGCATCTGATGTTACAGGTGTTGCTAACGGAGAAGCTCTTAATGCTGCTGCTGATGGTGTAAACATCTTACAAGCTATGTATGATGCTGCTACTCCTGAATTATTATCAGCAGGAAATCACGTTTTCTTTGTATCAGGCGATATTTACGACAGATACTCTGAGTATTTAGAAGGTACGGGTTATGCTGCGGCAGGACACTCTGTACTTGTAAACGGTATTCCAAACTTGACTTACAGAGGTATTCCTGTAATTGCTCGTAGAGATTGGGATGTTGCTATTACTGCTGACTTTGCTATTATCAATGGTGCTTCTGTTGCTATTGAAACTCACAGAGCTATCTTAACTACTCGTGATGCAATCATAGTAGGTACTGACTTTAGCGAAAGTGCAATGGAGCAATGGTATTCTCAAGACAATAAGTCTTACAGATTCCGTGTATCTTATATGTGTGGTGTAGCTTTAGCTGATGCTAAACTAGCGGTTTGTTACACAGCAGATGCTTTAGCATAATTAATATAAACTAAGGGGGATGAAATACTCCCCCTTAATTTTTAACTTTTAAATAATAATAAAATGGCAATAGAAAATTTAGTTTTAGCTACTACTGACTTTGAGAAAAGAGGTGGTTTAAGACATATAGGTCTTTGTGCAACATCAAACCTAACACCTACGTTTACTGCCGCAGGTACAGCAGATACTCACGCTGTGGCTTTAGTTGATGGTGCTTCCTTAGCTTTGTTTGACTTAAAGCAAGGTACGGGTTCTTTAACAACTAGCGGTTCAAAAGAAAATGGTGTTATGATGTTTGAGCATACTCTTTCATTCTACATTCCTAACTGTTCAAACGAACACTTTGGAAACTTACAAAAATTATTACAAGAGCAAATTGCTGCTGTTGTAGTTGACCATAACGACCAAGCGTTCTGTATAGGTATGTCTGCTGCTTTTCAGCACACAACAGGTTCAGGTTCTTTCAATAATCAAATGTACGCTACAATGACAGGTCTTGAAGGTGGCACAGGTGCTGCTTTAGGCGATGAAAACGGTGTTACTGTTACTATTACTTGTTCTTCAGGAGAACTTCCTAGAACTGTATCAAGTACGGTTACTGTTGACCTTGCAGCAGGTACAATGGCATTATCTTAATAATTAATTAAATTGGGTACGCATCGTGCATTTTGCACTTTGCACCCTTTTTATTATACTTGCACTATGTATATATCAAAAAACAAAGAAGGCAAAACTATCTTTAAAGAAGGTGTTGCTGTTATGTGGGCGGATGCTACACAAGAAGAACTCAAAGCAATTTATGATTTGGGTTATACTAATTTTGTAACAAAAGAAGGAAATGCAGAATCAAAAAAATCAAAATCAAAAGCAAAAGAAGCAAAAAACGAAACCTCAGATAAAGAGTAGTTTCGGTGCTAAGTACGCTTTTGTTAATCTTTCTACTCCGCAAATTTCTACCGAAGTAAAAGACTTAGATAGATTAAGAGAAGATTGGATGCCATTTGGTAAAGACAATCTATTTCCTCAATACCTTGCTGAGTTAAAAAGACAATCTTCAACTCATCGTTCTGTATTGGCACAGAAAACAACTTTTACAACGGGAGCAGGTTTTGCAACCGACAGCGAAGAACTTAAAGGCTTCATAGAAGATGTAAACGCAAATGGAGAGAGTTTAAAGGATTGTTTCAAGAAGTTGGCAGATGACTATTACACTTATGGTAATGCTTTCTTAGAAGGCGTTATTTACGATGGTGGAATAAACTTTTATCATAAAGACGCATCTACTGCAAGATTATCTAAAACTAAATCTCACGTTTACTTTAATCCTGATTGGGCTAATTACAAAAGAAACAAGCAGAAAACTCAAAGAATACCTATATACCCTAACGTAGCAGGGAGTAGATTTATAATACACTACAAAGACTACGAAAGTACATTTAACTTTTACGGACTACCTGACTATGTTGCTGCATTAGAGCATATAGCAATAGACTATGAGATTGGTAAATACAATCACACAGCTTTTAAGAATGGTTTTAGTCCTTCCGCTATCGTTACTGTTAATGGAGATTTTGGCGAAGCAGAAGCAGAGAAATTTGTTGAAACTGCCAAAGACACTCTTACAGGTAGTGGCAATAACTCTAAGATACTTTTCTTAGTAAAGAACGGAGATGATGCAAATAGCACAGACGTTCAGATTTTAAACAACAAAGAGGATGGGGATTTCTTAGATTTACAGAAATTAACAGACCAAAATATAATTACTGCTCATAGATGGCAACCTGCTTTGAGTGGTATCGTTTCATCAGGAAAGATGAATAACACAGGTAGCGAAATAAGAATTGCTTATGACTTGGCGATGAGTACAGTTATTAGAGATACTACTAACATACTTCTTTCTCCTATAAAAAGCGTTATAAACAGAGAACTAGGTATAGATACTTCGGACTTAACCGTTGTTTATGAGCCACCTATTTCATTCTTAGCTGACATAGACCCTAAACAAGTTCTTACTGTTAATGAGCAAAGAACAATGCTTAATAAAGACTTACCTGAAATTAAGGATGGGGAGCTATTGATTTCAGACAGACAATTCATTAGAGTAGAAAAAACAACAACAAACGTAGATTAATATGGCAAATGTAAGACAGTACAATAATTTTGTAACAGCATCGGAAGTAATCGCAAACGCTTTTACTAATCAAGCTACTGATACAGCACTTATATCTGATAGTATTTTAGATATTGCTGAACTTGCACACATTAAGCCTGAGCTTGGATTGGACTTCTACGAGGAACTAAAAACACAAAATCATAACAGCAGTTTAACTACTGATAATCAAATACTTATCACTCATTTTCTAAAACCTGCTTTATATTGGTTTGTAAGGTTTGAGGTTATGAATGAAATACAATACAATACTACTTCAGCAGGTTTAGTTGTTAACGTATCTGAATTTAGTAGTCCTGCCAATGTTGAGCAATTTAATCAAATGAAGTCTGATACTTTTAGAAAAGCTAAAGTTTTTCTTGATGATATGATTGCTTTTATAACTCACGAAGACCAAGTAAATAAGTTTCCTTTATATGGAACAGATGGGGATAGCTCTATGCCTGACCAAGATATAGCAAGTAAGTTAAACGGAATAATATTCTATTAATGGATTTAGTAAAATACTACATAAACAGATTTTTTAAAAACGCTGTAAGAAAGAATGATGACTGTCCTGATGGGTATGAACACGAAATGCCTGATGGTAATTGGATGTGTGGCAGAGAACACCCTGAGCCTTACAACTTTTCACAAGAAGAAATAGACGAAACATATACAGAATACAAATCATCTGTAAATATGAGCTACTCTGAATTAAAAAGATGGTCTGAAACTGAGTGTAGCAAGAAAGCTAGTATAGGTAGAACTGCAATAAACAGAAACCTAACATTACTTTCTAAGAAAAAAGCAGATTGGACTTCTGCTAACGCAACAGAAGCTAGAAAAGCTATTGCATATATAGCAAGAGCAAGAAAACAAAAACAAGGCAAAAACGTGAGTAAAGATTGCCCATACTCTAAAAACTATATTGCTTTAAAAAATTGGGCTTACGATAGAAATAAAAAATAATAAGATATGGCAAGTACAGTAACATCAGCAACTCTTGAAGTTGTAATATCAGAAACTCTTAGTTTAGGAGGAACTCAATATGGAGGAACAAAAACACTATCAATAGGAAGTATAAACGAGGTTTTTAAGAGAATAGTAAAGTGTGTAAACAGTCAGACTACTACTGTTGCTACATTTAACGGAAATGCTTTTGCATCTGCAAACGCTATTGATGTAGAGGATGCAAAGTATATTAGAATTACAAATCTTGATGATACTAACCCTGTTGAGTTGGCTATTGTTGGTGCTGCAACACTTTATCAAGTTAAATTAGCAGCAGGAGAATCTCATATTTTAGGCTCTCCTGAAGATTTAATGTTGTCAGAAGCAGACACAAGTCCTAGCTTTGGAACAATGGCAGACATAGCAAGTATTCAAGTAAATCCTGCATCAAATGATGTAGATGTGGAAATTTTTATAGCATCAGTATAATATGGCAAGTAACGAACATAGTGCATTAGACAACACGCAACTTCACGTTCCTAAAGACTTTAGTTCAGCTTCGGCTAACACAGTATTAACAAAGAACGGAAGCAATGCTTTAACTTGGGCTGACGATAATTTAAGACGTATGCAGCACATTAGAGTTGCAGGGTTTTTTAGCAAAAGCAATACAACAGAATACGCACCAACCTATGCAGGTGGAACAACTCACAGCTACGATACTGCGGTAACAGACCCAACTGTTGATGCACAAGATGCTGTTGCACAAGCACAAGTATATTGTATTAGAGCGGGTTATGTAAATGCTTTTGGAGGGGTGGTTGCTTGTAGTAGTGGAAAAACTGTAAACTTTAAAGTATATAAGGGTACTCCTGTTGACGAAAGTTCTTCTGCTATTAACCTAACCCAATTAGGAGATACTGCTTCTGAAGTTGGTGGCGGTAATACTACTACTGATATTTTTGCAGCAGGTTCTATGGGTTCTTCTGCTTCTTTTTCAGCAGGAGATATACTTATAGTAACAATATCTGCGGGTGCTGCTTCTTCTACGGTAGCAAGATTTAACGGAACTTTAGAAATAGTATATAACGATTAACAATGGCATCAACAGCACAAGAAATAGCATTAATGAAACAGAAAATGGAATCAATGGAAGATAAGTTAGGGGGGGTGGATGATAAGTTAGATAACCTAACTAAAAAACTTCTTGACCCTGATGTTGGTGTTGTTTCTCGTGTAAATCAAAATACACAGGCTAGAAAGCTAATAACTAGAGCTATGTGGTCTTTATACATTATTGTTATTACTGCATTAGTAGGTTTGTTTTTCGGAAAATAAATGATACAAAAAGACTTTACACTTAGTATAGGTAACATTATATGGGTTATAGGTATTATATTCACTATGGGTATAGCTTATTCTCAGATAGGTCAATTAGGAGAGGACATTGTTGTTCTTGAAAAAAGACTAGAAAAGAAAATAAAAGTTATCAATGAGTGTGAAGATAAGATAAACGATTTAGAAATAGAAATAGCAAAAATTAATTCTTGTAAAAATAAAAAATAATTTAAAAATTAAAAAAATGAATTGTAATTGCAATAAAAATTTACAAGAATGTAAATGCGAAAAAATTGTTGAAACTGTTGAAACTGCTAATGGTTTTGATGCTTGGTTAGATGTATTGGAGCAAGAAGAACAACCTACTTGTAATATAGAAAATCAAGAGGACTGCGAAAATTGTGGCAGCTAATGGAATTAGTTGTATTAAGATATAATTTACAAAACGATAGCACCAACGGAATGTTATTGCAAAAGACTACAAAAGGGTATGACTTTCTTTGTTATACTCTAGAAGATGAGTATAGGGTAACTAAGGTTAAGGGGGAAACAATGATTCCTTACGGATGTTACGAAATTAAAATAAGAAAAGAAGGTGGATTTCATAATAAATATAGCAAAAGATTTTCTGATATACACGATGGTATGCTTCATATCGTCAATGTTCCTAATTTTGAGTATGTTCTTATACATTGCGGAAATACTGACGAGCATACTGCGGGGTGTTTACTTGTTGGCGACAACCAAGAAAACAACGGATTAATTTCTAATGGATTTATAGGAAAGTCATCACAAGCCTACAAAAGAATTTACCCGCCAATTTTAGATGCTTTGCAAAAAGAAGAAAAAGTGTTTATAGAATATATACATATAGACAATTTTACTAATAATTAATTAACCCTTGCTAAAGGGTTCACAAAGGGTAGTTTATACCCTATATAATAAAGCTAAAGATAAAGCTAAGGTTATAGTTAAAGATAAAGTTAAAGATATGAGTATTTTAGGAAAAATTTTTAGTAGCGGTGCAAAAGAGTTAGTAGAATCTGTTGGCGGTATAGTCGATGAATTGCACACATCAAAAGAAGAAAAAGCAGAACTAAAACATAAGTTTGAAGAAATGATAATGTCTTACGAAGCTAAGATGCAACAAGAGGTAACTAAGCGTTGGGAAGCTGATATGCAAGGTAATTGGCTTACAAAGTCTATAAGACCTCTTACACTAGCTTTCTTAATGATTGTTTTAACTACATTTACATTAGTTGATTTTGGATTTGTAGATATGGATATTAAAGATTCTTGGATTGACCTATGGCAAATTTTAGCTATTACCTGCTTTGGTGCATACTTTGGTGGTCGTTCTTACGAAAAAATAAAGAAATAATTAGGTATTAAGATATTTTTTAGTATCTTAGCGATTCTATTACCCTAATCTCTTAGGGTTATGTGTTTTGATAATTGTAATTGTTTTGAATGGGGTGTTTAATTACACTCCATTTTTTTTTATGGAATATTATTTGTATATTCGCACTATGAAACAATATAGACCTAGATTAACACAAAAAGAATACGAAATAATACAACAACATCGTACTAATAATGGTGTAGGTATCATTGGAGATACTCACGAACCATTTTGCCACCCTGATTACAGAGATTTTTGTTACGAAGTTTTTGACAGATTTGGTGTTTCAGATATAGTACACATTGGAGATGAGGTAGATAACGCTGCCTTATCTTATCACGAAAAGCTAACTGATATGCCTAACGCAGAAAGTGAAGCAGAACAAGCACAGAAAGCTATGGAGAAGTGGTATGCTACTTTTCCTGACGTAAAGGTTTGTGTAGGTAATCACTCAGCACTTCCGTTTAGACAAGCAACAACAGCAGGTATTCCTAAAAGATTCTTAAAGTCTTATGAAGAAATATGGAAAGCACCTAAAGGTTGGAAGTGGGAATTAAATTGGGAGATAGATAATGTTATCTATGAACATGGTACGGGGTCGTCAGGTGCAAGAGCTGCTGTAAACAGAGCAACTGCCAATAGACAATCTACTGTTATCGGGCATTGTCATTCTTTCGGTGGAGTTAATTATATGGCTTCTCGTAACGATTTGATATTCGGAATGAATGTTGGTTGTGGTATTGATGTAGATGCTATGGCATTTAGCTATGGTAAAAACTTTCCTAAGAAGCCTACTCTTGGCTGTGGTGTCGTTCTTGACGGTGGAAAGACTGCATTATTTATTCCTATGGACTTAGGTTCAAAAATAATTCACAAAAATACACTCTAGTAAAAGAAACTTTTTTTTACTTTTTATTAATTATTGTTTGGTATATTAAAAAACTTTGCTATCTTTGTCGAAGTTATTAATCAATTAAACAATTATTATGAACACAGAATTAGAAGTAAAAACAGTAAAATTAGGAGATGTTCTTTTCTTTTTAGATATGAAGATAGAAATAATAGAGCATCTACTTAGAGAAGATGAGCAATCAGAATTACAATACAGAAACTCTTGCAATGGAAGTCCTGCTGATAGCGTAAACAAAGTTATGGCTGAGTTTTCAAACGGAAAAGTTTTTGCTCGTAATCACTCTTTAGAAAAACTAAAAGAATTTAGAAATCAAATAACTAACCTTTAATAACAATTATTATGTCAGAAACAAGAAAAGAAACACTAAGAAGATTATTTACTGCAAACAATTTAGTACAAGAAGATGTTTATAAGCATCAACACTACACAATCATTACAAGAGCAGGTATTGATAAGATACAAGCTAACTCAAGTATTGACATAAAGTATGATGTTGTTGAATGTAGTTCTAACTTTTGTGTAGTAAAAGCTACTGCAACATCTACTGATGGAAGTAAAGTTATAGAAACATTTGGTTCAGCGTTAAAAGGAGCAGGTTTTAAGGATGGAAACTGCAATACTTGGTATGTTATGGAGATGGCAGAGAAAAGAGCTATGTCAAGAGCTGTATTAAAGTTAGCAGGTTTCTACGAATTAGGTATCTTTGGAGAAGATGAATCAGAAGATTTTAAGAAGAACTAATGACCGATTGGATAGATGATATTCTAGCAGACGAGCCTATCAGCAATAGTCAAATTTCTATTGTTGAGGGTTTGCTGACTAGCATACCTTACTCTGAGGAAGAAAAGCAAGATATAGAGAGGGGTCTAATATATCTCACATACATTGAAGCATATCAACTAATAAATAAATTAAAAGAAGATTACGTTTCTAAAGACCCAAGAGAACAATTTAACAAAATGGCTAAAAGATGGCAATAAGAAAACACGCAATGACTAGAACGGGTGCAATAGTTAGCATCACTAGAGAACAAATTAAAAATATTCGAGAGCAAGGCTTGAATGAAAACAGTAAGTATGTAAAGGGAGATATGGGTGTAAACTCAACTTTTATAGATAGATATAAAAGTGTTCCTGATAAAGACATACAGGATTTATATAAGCAAGAGTTTGGAATAGAATTAGTAATAGTAAAATAAATAAAATGATATTTACAATAGGATTTGTTCTAGGAATAGCAGTAACAATAATAATCTCAAAAAAACATAATAAATAAAAAAGATATGAAAGCAGCAAGTAGTAAATTTGAATCACTTATGCGAGAGCTAGGTGTAACTAAAAAAGAGTTTAGCGAGATTACAGGAGTTAAAGGAACGACTGTAAGCAAGTATTTAGCAAACCCAAGTATGTTAAGACTAAAGCACATACAATGTTTGTCAGAGAAGCCTAAAATAAACGAGAAGCACGACTTAAACAGCTTAATACAAACTATACAAAATGACGATTAATCAATTACAATATCAAAAGTATCAAGCACTAAGAGATGCGGTTTGTACCGTTTATGGTATAACATTAGAGCAATTAGAGGGTAACGTAAGAAAAGCACCGATAGTTGCAGGAAAAAGAATGTTTTTTTATTTTTTACGAAAGCACTACTTTTTACCTTATCAAAAAATATCAAGTATCTTTAAAATGAATCACGCAACAGTAATACATCATTGCAGGACAATGAAAGGATATATGGATTATGACAAAGACGTAATACTTGATTATATTAGAGTTAGAGATTTAGTGTTCGAGCAGAACAGCTTTGTAACACTAAAGGATGAACTAGAGGTATTAGAAAAAGAAGCGTTAGTAATAAACGATAGAATAGATAAAATTAGAACTGAAATTAATTATTTAACTGAATTAGAAAATGGAAATTAAAGGAACTTTAGAAGCGATTTTTGAAACAAAAGAGTTCAAAAGCGGATTTAAGAAAAGAGAATTTGTGATAAACACAGGTGGAGATTACCCACAATCAATCAAAATGGAAGTCGTAAAAGACAACATTGACAAGTTAGACACATTGCCTATTGGTAGTGATGTAGATTGTAAGATTGATATTAGAGGTCGTCTGTACGAGGGAAACTATTACAATAACATACTTGCTTGGGCAATAGATGGAAGTGGTGCTAAACCATCTAAGAAAGCAGAAGTAAAAGAAGAATCAGACTTACCTTTTTAAGGTAGTTAGATTAATAAAAGTATTTGATTGTGAAATCGAAAACTAAAAGAAAGAACGTAAAGAGGGTAGATAGCTTGTTAGCCAAGAACGCTGCCCTCAACGCTTCTCTCGGTATGGATAGCACCAAAACTGAGATAGAGGTCGTTAGAAAAGATATAAGAGTAAATATCAGAAAAATTAAAGATATGTGCGAATACACATATAATATTATAAATGTAGATGATAACCATAAAACAGTACATTGATGAAGTTTGAAACTGCTAATGATTTTAAAAGACAAGACAGGGCGGCTAGGTATTTTTGTAATAAGTATGACTACTCTTACGCTTCATCAGAAGAATGGGGTAAAATAGATTATCAAATATTCGGACTTAATGCTGAGGTTATTTGTGGGTTTGAGGTCAAGGGGTGCAAGAATCAAAAGATAGGAGATAAAGACAAGGTATTAGTTTCTATGCGTAAGATTGTAGATGCTCAACAATATCAAATAAAAAACAATAAGCCTGTTGTTATGTGTTGGGCGTTTGATGATGGCATATTATTTAATAGACTAAACAATTTAGAGGGTACTTTTAAGCTAGGAGGAAGAAAACCAAGAGCAGGTTCTACATTCGATGTGGAGATGTTAGTTTATGTAGAGCAAAGAAATCTTAATAAAATTTTGTTTTAGTTAAAAAAGTTATTTACCTTTGTCCTAATATTAACAATTAACAATTATCAAAATGGCAAAAAGAATGACAGATACGGACAAGTGGAAGAAACGCTTTGTTCGTGAATTAAAACCTGAACACAAGCTACTATGGTTCTACATATTAGATGACTGCAATCACGCAGGTATATGGGAGGTGGATTTAGAGGTAGCTTCTATAAGAGTAGGTTTTGAATTATCACACGACAATCTACCATCATCATTTGGCGATAAAGTAATATCGTTTGATGATGGCGATAAGTGGTTTATTCCTGACTTTATTGAGTATCAGTATGGAGAGTTAAATCCAAACTCAAACGTACATAAATCAGTTTTAAATATTTTAAATAAATATAATCTTGAAGGGTATTTGAAGGGTTCACAAGGGGTACAAACTACCCTTAAAGATAAGGATAAAGATATAGTTATAGTTAAAGATAAAGCTAAGGCTAAAAGGTTTGTAAAACCAAACATTGAAGATGTTGTTGATTATTGCAACGAAAGAAAAAATAATGTAGATGCTGAAAAGTTTTACGATTACTATTCTTCTAACGGTTGGAAAGTAGGTAAAAATGCAATGAAAGATTGGAAAGCATCTGTAAGAACTTGGGAGAAGAACTCAACAGATAATAAAAAAGTATCACAACCAAAACAAGTATTAACAGCTTGGCAACAAGCAAGAACACAAATTAACAATGGATAAGTTAAAATACATAGAGGATAGAATAAATAAAGCAACTAACCCTGTATTAAAGGGAATGTGGAAAAACGCATTAATGAATGTTAATAGTCCTAGAAGAAAGGTAACTTGGGATGCTTATTATTTATATATGGGTTATACCTGTAATACTAAACAGGATAAAAGACAATTAGAAGCTAGAAAAAAAAGGCACAATGGATAAGAAGAAACAAGTTTGGTTTAGATATACAAACGACAGGGAGGGTCTAAACGTAGATTGTGTAGATTTATTAAGCAAGTGTTATTTAATGCTAGGTCAAAAACCTGATGCTGAACAGATTGTACTAATGAGTAAATTCTTAGTAGATGACCTAGCAAAGGGGTATGGCTCACTACAAATGGATGAGGTTAACTTTGCGTTTGAGCAAGGGGTAAGGCACTCTGAAAATGGTGGCTTTGTTAATGTTCGTAATTGGAATATATGGCTTAAAGAATATAAAGGCAAAGCACAATTAAAGCGACAGCAAAACCTTGTAACGGATTACGATAAGTTTAAGCAAGGAGAAAAGTTAATTAGTTCAACAATCAATAAGGCAAAAAAGTTAAATGGTTAAAAGAAAAATACATTTGGCAAGAGTTTACTTTAAGATAAGTAATTCTAAAACAACAAACAAAAGGTGGCTTTCAAGATTACACGAAATGTTTTTAACAACCGATGATTTAATCGAACTTAATAAAGATAAGTATGTTTTATCTAAGTTGGCTAAGAGTAGCAATAAGAAAGCAACTGACGTTAACATTATAATTAATGCGGTTGAGTTTGTAGAACAGTACGGAGAAACAACTAATAGATTTTAAGATGAAAGAATTTTATATTATATTGTCATTTATCGGAGTAATTATTTCAGGATTTTTGCTTTGGTTTGAGTATAGAAAAGATGTTAGATACAAAAAACAAAAAGAATGGTTGAACAAAAAGTAATAATTTTTATTATGTCTTTGGTTTTTTCTATTTTATATCTTATATTTGCTCAAAACAGAAAAGATGGCAGAGAAAAGTGGTAATACTGAAGAAAAAGTACAGATAGCAATAGTAAACTATCTTAAACTTCAATACCCAAAAGCAATATTTACTGCGACAATGGGAGGTCAGTTCCAAAGACATTACTCTCAAAGGATGAAAGCAAAGCGTACAGGCTATTTAAAGGGGGTTAGCGACCTTTTAATCTTTGAACCGAATGATAAGTATTTCGGATTGTTTATAGAGCTTAAAAAGGACAAAAAGTCTTACCCGTCAAAAGAACAGAGGGCTTTCATAGGAGGGGTGTCTGACAGGGGGTACTACGGGGTATGCTGCAAGGGGTTCGACCATTGCAAAGAAATAATAGATAAATATTTTAACAACGAACTATGAGTGAATCAATGAAAATTATCGCTAAGAAGCGAAACGAAAAGAAAGCTAAGAAGAAAGCTAAAAAGATTATAGACATTACTAACAAGCAGAGCGACAAAATACTAGACCAAGTAGTCAATCCTTTGTTAGACGATGCCATAGCTAAGATTATAGCAGAAACATACAAAGAGTATGTAGAAGAATTTAATGGGGATGAGGTAAAAGCTGTTCACAAAATATTTGAGGTGGGTGCTGCATTGTTAAACACAGATAATTTTAAAGATGAAAAATAAATATTATTACGATTTTAAAAGAAATTTGAATTGCGAAGAAAATTGTTTTTGCGAAAAAAATAAAGAAAAACTTTCAATGTGTGAAACTGCTGAAACTGCTGAAACTGCTGAGGTCTGTGAAACTGCTGAAACTGCTGAAACTGCTGAAACTGCTGACCCTGTTGGGTTTAAGGATAGTATGCCCTCAGCACAGGATATGGGAATCCCTAGCTACTATATCGGAAGAAACGGATATGAAGCACGAAAAGTCGTTGCTAATTTTGACCTATCATATAATATAGGCACAGCAACGACATACCTCTTACGTTGTGGTAAGAAGAAAGAAAATGGAATGAGCGACAAAGATAAACATATTGAAGATATAAACAAGGCAATTAATCATTTAAAATTTGAAATAAGCAAATTGCTAGATGAAAAATAATTCTGAAATAATAAAAGAATTGCAATCAATTTGTAATTATATTGAAAAGAACAATGTTTATGGCTTTAATTCTAAAAAAGGAATAGACATATTTATATATATAAAAGAACGAATAAAAAAATTAAAAGATGAGCATTAATATATACGACAGAAAAGATATGAGAGGGGGAGGATATGCGAAAAGAAAGTTTACATTGGAACAAGCCGAAGAAATAAGAAAAGAATATAAGCAAGGGGGTATAAGTCAGAATCAATTAGCTCGTAAATATGAGGTTTCTCAACCCATTATTAATATGTTATTGAAAGGAAAAACATATATTAAATAATTTTTTTACATTTTTTTTACTCTAGCAAGCTAAAGTTTTTTAATTCTTTTTTAAAAAAGTTGTTGTTTATTTAAAAATTAGTTGTATGTTTGCAATGAAATTATTAATCAAAACAATACAATTATGAAAGCAAAACAAATAGAAAGTTACTTAGTAGAAAATTACGGAGAGTGCAGACACAATCCTACACAATTTGAAAAAGCATTAGGTATTACATCTAAAAGTTATGAGGTAGATTCTTTTAAATTATTCTTATTTATAGTAGAGAACAGACCAATCGAATCAATGCACACACATTCTTACGGGTTTCATACTGCAAATGGTAGAGAACTTATAGAGAATTTTCAAAACAATTACTACAACAATTAAAAAAAAATAAAAACAATTAGGATTATATTAAAAAAGTTTATTATATTTGCCTAACAAAACAATTAACAACAACTAAAACACAAAACAATGAAAGTAAAAGTATCAAAATTAGTAAAGTATTACAAGTACGCTGAAGTAGAAGTAGAAGTTCCTAACGATATACATAACGATAAATTATGCGATTGGCTAA
>Ga0098059_1000357_pt1 | contig 30506 bp, 39 predicted proteins | sample 20_taG_FD_92580 | JGI IMG/M metagenome (GOLD analysis project Ga0098059, IMG submission 92580) | Marine viral communities from the Subarctic Pacific Ocean - 20_ETSP_OMZ_AT15318 metaG | ecosystem: Environmental > Aquatic > Marine > Oceanic | place: Subarctic Pacific Ocean | collected 2015-01-19
ACATTCTTCATTTAGATAACCTTCATCTATCAACCTAGTTTTAAATTGTTTAAATGTATATCTTACTTTTCTACCAGCAAATATCTCTTCCATCGGTATTTTAGGTTTTGACCAACCTTTTTTCACACCAACACCCTTTTGGTTAAGATGTTGTTCAAATACCTGATAAAATATAGCCCATTTTCTGTAAGTATTATAAGAAACACCCAACCATCTGGCAGCTTCCATATTAGATTTTGTATTTTTATGTGATTCTAATATTTTGTTTTTAGTTAATACTAATCTACGACCTGGTAGTTTTAAGGGGCGATTTATAGACATTAGGTTTTCTGATAAACTTTTTGCCTATTTGCCATTCTCATCATTTCACCTGTTTTTATATTCATGGCAGCTGTTTCATCTATTTTTCTATGAACTACATTTTTCATACCATCAGTTGAATTGTTATTTAACCATAACAAATCATCTATCTCTAAATCTTCAAAGATATGTTCTTCGAATTCTGTTGATACTGGTGGTGGATTATATGAATCTTCTACTGAATTATTCTCCGCCATAATTAACTCTTATATCTTTTACCATTAATAGTAAGTTCATCTGGAACTGTGTAAACTCTATTCACTTCATGGTTCCATTCAGCTTCCATCTGTCCTAATATTTTGAATATAAAACTATATTCAGGTAACACATCTTTAGCTAAATTGTTCTTTTCCAAATGTTGATACATATGTTGTAAAGCGTCTTTTACTTTTTTGACTTCTATAAGTCCTTCTTGGTCTATTGTGGCCATTATAACCTCCTGTGTTTTTTAATCAAATAACAATTGTTGTTTTGGGTTTTCTTGCTTTTCATGTGGTTCTTTAGGTATTTGTTTTTCTAAAAAACTACTCAAACCATCTCTGATTTGTTTCAATTCTCCCCAAGACATATTTTTAACAAATTCTTCTTGTTCTTCATCCAGTATAACTGACATCAGTTTTTGAATATATGAACCATATTTATCTGTCATAATTTCTCCTTAGTCTATATATAAGTATATATTAATTATCGTTAACATCAGATTTTTTTGATTCAGATTTGGGTTTTTCTTCAGGTTTACTCTCTTTTTTAGGAGCTTTCCTAATTTTCTCATAACTCATATAATCATCATCAATAAAATCTAAATCTCTTACATCTACTTTTGGCATACAATTAAATCCTGTTCATATGTATTTGTATCATTTACTGTAACCTTAAATATATCCAATTCAAATTCACCTGGTTCTAAATCTTCATCATTAACAAATATTTCTGAAAGTTGTGATATAATATTCATGTGTTTTATTTTAAAATCTTTAGCATCAAATTCAATCAAAATGTCATTATTTTTTTCATCATTTAAATATTTTACTCTATCTCTAAGATTGAAATCGGTGTTTTCTTGTTCCATTGTGATATATGAAATTAGATATTCTGGATCCACATATATATTAGAACACCATGGTTCTAATTCATATAATGAATCATAACTACAATTTTTAACAATAAAACCAATGTCATATTTAGGTGGTATAATTGGTTTCATTAAAGCATCATGTTTAACAAAATGCCCCCATTTACGAATGAAGTTACGAGTACTTCTTTGATTTTGCTTTAACCATTCATCCGTTTCTCTGTTTTTCATAAACACATCACCATTTGGATTTCTCTTAGCTCCATCAGCAAATCGTGAACCTCTACAAGTCATGTGGTAAACAAAACCATCCCAAGTTTGTATCAATTCATATCCAGCTAATACAAATCTATTGAATATATCTGAATCTTCTTTTGATTGTGGTGCGTACAATGGGTCGTGTCCACCGATAGATTGAAAATCCTTTTTCATTATAGCCCAAGGAGCAAATATACCTTCTGTTGTTGAACCTCTTTTAAATGATTGATATTCATTTAATAATTTCTGTTCATTAAATTCTTCAGGTTCAATACCATAATCTTCTAATACCTTTTCTGGTCCTGGAGGATGTAAAGGTGGTTCTATTCTTGTCATACTGACAACTTTACCTTTTCCTATATATTTGTTCACTTCTTCATCAAGTCCTGGTAAAGCATACATATCAGCATGATAAATCATAACAATATCTTTTGTCGCGTAATCATTAATCAATGTATCATATAAAATCGTGTGTCCTAATCGTGTTGGACCTTCGTTTCTATGTATTTTAACATTCTCATCTTTTTCTGCAATCTCGTGCATCCACTCCCAAGTACCATCATTTGAAAAATCGTCAGCCCAACATATTTCATGTTCTGGACCAAGATTCTTTCTGATAGAATCATAAGACCATTTAAGGTATTTTAAATTGTTTCTACTTGGTTGTATGAAACTAATTGGTTTCATTGTAACTCTCCCATTTTAATTTTGTTTTCACATTAGTATTTTTTATGGGAACAACAAAAGTTTCAGAGTCATGATCTGGTAATCTACCCCATTTACCAATCCACTTCTGAATATTTACTTGTTCCGCTTTTTGCTGCCTTTCAGATTTTTTTGTAAAGTCATCTTTAGCTTCATCTCTAAAATGACTACCCCTGGCTCCAAAATGCCACAATACAGATTTGGTTATCATTTTAAACTCATATCCTTCTAATTGCATCCTTACAAATAAATCCATATCTTCCCAAGATGCTGGTGCAAATAATGAATCATTCCCACCAATCCATTTATAGTCCTCTACTCTACAAAAGAATCCAGCACCACCACCTTTTCTAACCACTATATCATTCTCTTTTGAAAACTCTGAAGCCCATTCATCAAAATAATCAGAATCAAAGTTATGATGGTACTCTCCAAACTCATCTATTTTATGAAATACAGTACCAGGTCTATAATCTGGATCCTGTGGGAATATCTTTGGTTGTATTCTAAATGATGAGGCTATCAACTTAGTATCTTTATCTAAACCATCATACAATTTCAATAACTCTATATCTTGATTAGGTGCACACCACATATCTGCATGGATAATATTCACAAATTCCGTTTTAACTTTATCCACACAAAAATTCATACCACCACCAATTCCTTTAGGTTTATCATTATGATCTATATAAATTTCCAAATCATATTTATCTTTATTTTCCAATAACCATTCATCTGTACCATCATTACAATTCTCAGCATGAATTATAAAAGGCATATCTTTATGATAACAATTTTTTCTTACCGATTTTATAGCTAATTTTAAATAATCCAAATTGTTATTACAAGATATAGTCGTTGTTATTTTATGATTCATCATAAACATCCTCCCAAGAATATAATCTATTTTGCTTGTAGAAATTATAAGCATTAAATTCAGACATCTCTCCAGCCTTCTTATACCAATCATTACTCAAACGTTTTTGTTTCAAATTATCACCAGTTTCATCTTTTACATACATTCTCTTTTTAGGATGATGTCTATTGTGTATTAACAATATATTTTTTATAACATATTGTGGTACTGAATCACCAAACATTAATTGTACTTGATTCATAAAAGATGTATCTTCGTGAATAAAGAATACGGACTTAGGAATGTTAGCTCCAGCTTTAATTATGTCCGATGAAAAAATCAAACCACATCCATTAAATTTATAAGGTTTAACTAATCTCACATCTAAATCTTCAACTTTGTCGTTTATTTCATACAATTCATCTAAATTCATTGTATAATGATGATTCCACCAATTTTTATAATCATTGTCTATAAATGGTTTATCAGTAAAATCATTATGCTCGATAGGTTTCCAACTCTCATCCCACATTTTACAGGTACTAAAAAAAGTAAAATATTTAAATACTTTTTGATTTATATTGTTGTGATGTAACATATCCAATATTTCAAATGTTTGTTTTGGTATCAATGAATCCGTTTCACCCCACATCAACACATCAGCTATTTCACAATATTCATTATTAAATTCTCTACGATAATCCGCTATGGTATATGGTTTTAGTTTAAAATAGTCAACATCCTTTATATTATTAGGATAAAAACTAATCTTGTGTAAAATACCTTCCCTGGTGAGTTTTCTTCTTATATCTAAAAACCTACTGAATATATCTTCTAATTTATACTCAGATTCATCTATTTTCTCTAAATTTTGGGCCATATTAAAACAAATATCAACTATAACATTTTCTCTACTATCAATATCCATAATTGAATTGATAACACTTTCAATATATTCTTCAACCAATTCAACTTCATACCATTGAACGAAACATCCTATAGCATATTTGTATTTTAATCTAACATCACTCATTAATTACTCCAATTTGACTGCATTACCACACCAATATAATTCTTTTTAATATCATCTAAACCTATATTTTGTTCACTATCCCATTCATATAATTCTTTCCAGTGATAAAATTTAAATAACGGGTTTATAGGAATTATAGGAATTTCTTTGGAATACAATAAATATTCACCATATATAGCAGCTTCACTCATCAAACCACCCATACTCAAAGTCAAATCTGTAAATGTCATATTATTTGGTTTCAAATAATTTTCATTAAAACTACGCCAAACTTTTGATGACCAAATATATGGTGATGGTCCATAATCAAAATATTTAGATGTTTTATTGGGTACAAATCCTCTTATTTTTCTTATAGCATCATAGTATCTGGATTTTATATACCAACCTTTATCATTTTCTTCGTATTTAACTTTACCTAATTTATAAGCCAAATCTATAAAATCCTTTTGTTCCGAAAATACAGTATATGGCGTGTTTTCATCATACATGAAATCATCCACATAAAAATTCTTCAGTATCAAACTATCAGAATCTACTGAAACATAATTTTCACATAAACCTGATACCCAAAATTGAGATTTCATTATCTGTTGATATATCCACCCATTCGGCACAGTGTTTCTGTCGGTGAGATTCAAATCTTCACTTAAAACTAATTCATAATTCTCAGTACCAATATTATTTACAAATAGATTTTTATCCTGTTTATCCACCATTAGATACACAGGTATATTATCCGTGTTATATTTATCCATCGATTCAAATAATCTTTTTGCTCTATCTAAATCTCCACTATATGAAAATACTAACAAACCTAAATTATTCATATTATATGTCCTCTAATTTAATTCTTTTTAATTTATCAGAAGCTAAACTTATATCAGAAATCATACTGAAATCTATATCATTTTTGATAAACCAATTATGCAATTCTTCTGTAGAATCTAAAGATTCTTTTATTTCTCCAGGCTGTGGTACACAATCCGGTTTCTGTTTATAGAAGTGTTGATGTGTTCCATCATCTTTAACCCATTTCTCATTTGGATCACCCATATCCCACCCAATAGTTACTATTTTTTTACAACCCAAATGTATAGGTAAAGATATTCCCAATTCATACATAGTACCTGGTCCCCAAACAACTTCTGTATCAGTTGAAAGTTTTTTAAAGTTGTCAAAATTCTTAGTAGATGCTGTTGTCTGACTCCTATCAATATATGGTGGGTTTATAACTGGTACATATAAATCTATAGGCCATTTATTATCTACAATCCTATTCAACTGGTTTTCTGTATATGATTTTGATACTGTCCAAAATACTATATTTTTATCATTCCAATCATAACTCTTTAAATTATATGTGTTCATAATATGAAAATCTGCCACATCACCAACCACATCATAGGATTGTTTTAATGATATAACTAATTTATCTTTTAATATTTCATTCAATCTATCATGATCGTGGTCATTAAGTGTTGGACCACATGTAACAACATAAGCTACCTCATTCGAATATTTATCTTTAAGTAAATCCAATCTCTCCTGTATAGAATCAACATTTTGAATTTGTTTTTTTAATTTAGCTGTTATGTTTTTCATTATCTATCCATCTCCATTGCCTGTTCAAAACTTATATATTTCATATGATTGTTTATAGCACAATCAGTTACACTAAATATTTCCATCCCAGTATGTTTTTGCCATTTAGTCCATCTATCTAAAAATTTATATTCCCCCATAAACTTTTTTGTTTTCCAATTAGCATCATAAAATCTACCCCACAACCCATCAAAACCCATTACAAATACTTTTTTCACACCCATATATTGAAGAATTGGTAACGCTATAAATGATAATTTATTTTCTCTCATGTACCAATCATTTTCGTATAAATCAGTGCCAAATATAACCTTATCATAGTTAAATCGATTTTCTGGTAACATTATATTTTTAACTTCATTAATTGGTAATGTTTTTAATAACCAACTCAATGTTGTTGATGGTATTTTTTCAATCCTACCATCATCTTTTATTTTCTTATAATTCCCTATATAATTTTTCCATTCTTTTAAATTATCAGCGGCTTCTGTACACCTACCATTGTTGGGTATAGGTTTTCCACCCTGTATATATTTTTCAAAATCAGTTATATTACCTGTATGTAAACATTCAGAACAAAATGGATCTGATAGTAATACTTTAATATCAAAATTTGGGTTATCAGCTAAATATTTCATACCATGTTTAGATGATTGTACATCACCCCAAGTCCAATGTGTGGGTTTAACATCAAAATAATTAAAAACTGCCGGGAATACATTTTGAAATGCCAGTATATTCCTACCATTTAACCTGTTTATCTGTTTTTTATATTTTAAAAGACTGGGACCAGGGCCCATCACCCATATATTCATAAACCTAACCCCTCTTTGATATACTCATCCAATGGATAATTATTTTTTGAATGTACAGACATCATATTATCTTCATGATTTTCACCCAAATTAAACAATTTGATATTCATTTTTTTTGATATTTCATATATATGTTTTGAAAAATCTATATAACTTTTGTTAGTCAATTTATAACCCCATTTATCTCTAAAACCATGAAGTCCTTTTTCAAATGAATGAATAGCTTTACATTTTTCACTCGAACCATCTATACCAACCATATAAATTGATTCAGGTTTCAAACATAATGAAAATAAAGCTAGTCGAGGAGCAACTCCTGATTTATTCTGTAATTTAGTATCGTAAAAAACACATTTATCTTTATATTTACCCAAAAATTTTTTAAATTTATCTGAATTATATATTTGACTGGTGTGATGTGGTTCTATACCTATAAAAGAATTATCAGAATCCAATCTATCTTGTAAACTTTCATCTAAAAAATTCATTCTATGTATGATGGACACAAAATCAACTTGTTTAGATTTAATTTTATCACATAAATAATATTGATTACAAGAAAATATAAAATCATAATCTAAATTTTCCCAATTGACATCATTAGTTGTAGGACCAGCACCAACAATTATTATTTTTTTATTTTCATATTTTGTAATATCAAAATTTGGAGGAAAATTAACTTTTATATAATCATTTTTAATATCCATCAATTTATCATTTTCATTGTTAAAATAGTATTTTTTTGTAAATCACTATTAATTTTTTTACCTATAATATCATTTAAACTAGACCATTTCAAACCATCACCTGGACTAATCATATGTATATCTCCCATATTTATAAATTCCCCACTAACCATATTTCTTTTAACAGCTAGAGACCTTTCTAGTTTTTCAGAAGCCGAATATGTAGCTGCATCTTTAAAAATATCCATAACACCAATAGATTTTTCAAATGTTCTTATGTTGTGTATCAAAGTTTTCATTTCATGTGGTTCAGCAGAACCTGCTTGGTCAGTACCTCTCATAGTTTTATCCAAAGTGACATGTTTCTCTATAACTTTGGCTCCCATAGCTACAGCTGCTAATGGTATATGTATGCCCATTGAATGATCTGAATAACCTATTGTATATTTGTCACCATATATTTCTTGTAATTTTTTAATAGATGATAAATTTAATCTTGAATACTCAGCTGGATATTGAGATAAACAATGTAATATAGTTATATGTCTTTTACCATCATCTAATATCTGTAAAGAATTATCTATTTCTTCTATACCAGCCATACCTGTAGAAATTATAACATCGTTTTCAGTTTTTGATATTTTTTCTAATAGTGGTATATTCGTTAAATCTCTGGAAGCTATTTTTATTTTATCTATATGTGTCATTTCAACTAATTTGACTGTATTTGGTGAACATAGAGTGTCTATAAAATCAACACCTTTGCTTCTTATATAATCAGATAATTCACAATGTTGTTCATAAGAAAACTCTAAAAACTCTCTATGTTCTCCATAAGTTTTACCAAATGAATTTTTGCCTGTATAAGATTTTGTCATACCTTCGTTTGAAAGTTCCTCTTCCATATCCCGTTTAGTTAATTTTATAGCATTTACAGTATTTAACCTTTCACCAGAAATTTCATCATAAGAATAAACAACTAATTGATCTATTAATCGTTTACATATATCCATATCACCATTATGATTCTGACCTATTTCAGCTATTACATATATTTCATTTTTATTCTTTTGTAAAGTGTCTATCTTCATACAACCTCATTTTTATATAAAATCTCACCCAGTTTAAATTGCCATTCATAGTCAATGTCATAAGCCTCCAGTTCTTCCATCACAAAAAGTTCAGGTTCTGCTGGTGATTTAGTATCCATCCAATAACCATCACCTATTATATCCATCCTACTAGCATACAAACAATGTGCACCTTCATATATTGGTTCTACAAATTTGGTATTCATCAATGACATATTACCCCAGTCTGTAATAGATTTACCATCTTTATCCCAATAATATGTCCTTTTTTCAAATACACCAAAAGCACCTTCTCTATCAGATTTCAAAAAAGTGTTGACAAAAGAATCTATTGTTTCTATTTTCAATAGTGGATTACAAGCACTAACTAATATAACATACTTAAATGGTAACTTATTATACCAATCATATATTCCTGATAGAGGTTTACCTTCAGAAAATGCAGACTCTTTACTTCGATTGAATATATTTATGCCATGTTTTTTTCCAACAACTTTTAACTCATCTTCCCATGCAGAAAAATAAATGTTTTCTTTAGGTATGACTTTGGATGTCTTTAACTTTTCAAATAATATATCAACCAAAGTTGTACCAGCAAAAGGCCTTAACATCTTACCAGGAACTCTAGTAGAACCTAATCTAGCCTGTACCAATATACAAATGTCATTTATATCTTTCATTTCTTTCCTTATTTTATATAGTTACCAAGCAGTCCAACCACCATCAACAACTAAATTATGCCCAGTCACATATGATGAAGCGTCTGATAGTAAATAAATCAGAGCTCCAGCGACTTCATAATTACAACTTAATCTTTTCATTGGTGATAGTTCTGCAAAATTATCTTCAAAAACTTTTTCATGTTTATTCCATATACCATGTGGTGTTATCATATTCACTCTTATATTTTTATCGGCCCAATATGTAGATAAATAATTGGATAACGCCATAACACCACCTTTAGAAGCTGCATATGAAGCTGGACTTTTCAATGGTTGCTCTATACCATCATAAATCTTATGATTAGGAGCAACAACAGAATATGTAGAAGCTATATTTACTATATTACCACCACCATTCTCAACCATCTCATTCCCCACTAACTGGCACATCATAAATGTACCTTTAAGATTACATTCCATCACTTCATCCCAAGTATCTTGTTTGTAATCCTCTACCTTATCAAAGAATCCATCCGGTTTAGACCAATGACAATTCACCAACCCATCTATTTTACCATATTTACCAATAACATCATCTCTAAAATCTATTATATTCTTTTCATCCATTATGTCATTTTCAGGTAAGTCATATCCAATGACATTTGCTCCAAATTGTTCACACGCTTCATAAAAAGCTCTACCCAACAGGCCTTTGTGTCCTGTTATGATTATAACTTTACCATCTAATTGGAATAATGATTTAAAATTTATATCTTTTGGATTTGTAGTTTTTATCATGTTAACTCTTTAATATAGGTTCATCTGTTGAATGTAAAGAAATTTCTCTTATACATATACCCTGCGGTTGATTAATTATCCAATGTATTAATTCAGCTACATAATTTGGTTTTATGGTTGGAAACAATCTTTTATCATACAATGATGGAAATTCAGTTAACACATATCCCATTCTGATATTTGTAACTCTACATTTTTCACCATTGTTATAACCACCCAAACAATAATCCACATTGATATTCTTAATGATATTATCTTGTATAATTTTGTTAGCTGGATATTCTTTGTTTCTATCTGGATTATCCATTTTCATATCACCGGCACAAGAACCTAAATTTATTATTTGTTTTTGTTGATTTTTCCAACCATTATATACATCTTCCAACAACTTTGATTGATAGTGTGGTGTATATGCATTATTTATAAAAATATCATAATCACCATCAATTATTTCATTCAAAACAAATTCATAATTTTGTTTAATGTCATAACCATCTTTTCTACACGAAGCTTTTACTGAATAACTATTATCCATTAAAAATTTAGATGTTACTTTACCTATTCCTCTAGATGCACCTGTGATAAATATATTCAATTATATTTTCTCATTACTTTTTAAATCATCATAATCTGATTTTAACATACCCAATACATAAGAATCCAAATATTCACCATTTTTAAATACAGTCTGTCTTAATTTACCTTCATCTTTAAAACCAATATGACGATAAATACCAATAGCATCGTTATTACTATAAACTTCACACCATATTCTATTTAAATTCAATTGTTCAAAACCATATTTAACTAAAGTCCTCAAAGCATCAGATCCATAACCACCACCTCTATATCTTTCATGCCCAATGGTTATTGAAAATTCTGCAGTTTTATATATAGGATGTATATATGTCAAACCTATAGAACCTATAACAAAATCTTTATCCAATGGCTTTACAACAAAAAACTGCCAAGTATCATCATTACATATTTTACTTTTCCACCAATTCTTTTTATCTTCAATAGTCAATACCCTATATTCTCTATAATATTTTCTAAATTCTGGATTATTTCTCCATTTTAATAAAATTGGTAAATGTTCCTCTTCAACGCCCGATAACAATACTTTTTTACCAGTTATCATAATATCTCCCTAATTAATTGAAATTTTTCTGCATACTTTAATCCAACTTCTGAACCCCATACTTTCATGAGGTTCTCTATATTTTCATAACTTCTTGTATGTGGATATTCTCTCATTTCTTCAGCGTAACATCCTCTTAAACAATTTAATTTAACATCTTTATATGCTGAAACATCAAAATATACATTTCCATTAAAATTATTATTTGGATTATAATCTGTTGATGATGGAACATAATAAGAATATATCTTAATATCATCACCCAATTGTGGTCTAAAAGCTGTAAGTGTAGCTCTATAAACAATCTGATGGTCTATATTTAAACAATTAGTGTGATGAGTAAAAATGATATCAGGTTTAATAGTAACATTATCTTCAATAAATTTACAAATATCTAATAATGGAATTGAATCCATTTTATTGTCAGGAAAACTACCATAAGAATAATTGGACAAACCTAATGTATTTTGAACTAAACCCAAAACATTATTTCTATTTCCAGTTTCACCTCTTGAACCAACACCATCTGTAAATGTCAATAACTGAACATTATTACCTTCACTGGATAATCTAGCTATAGTGGCACCACAACCTAATGTTTCATCATCTGGATGAGCGGCTAATACTAAAATATTCTTATTCATAATACTCTCTATAATATCTCATCATTTTTATTCCATTTTTGACTTCAACTTCTGGAATATCTTCACCAAGTGCTAATTTTATTCCAAAATATAAAAGGTCAGCTCCAGCTTCTTTACATGCCGCTATACTTGCAGCAACTCTCGTGTTAATTTCATATGGATATAATTTTCCAAATTTTGAATATCTAAATTGAATATTAACATTATAATCAAAATTAAATACCTTACAAATTTCTTTTACAGCTTCCATCACTTCTGTATTTAAATCTACTTCACCCACTACAGAAAGTCCAGGTACAGGCATTAATCTTCTTTTAGGCACCATAGCTACAACATTACCACCATTGGCCAAAACATCCACACTATATTCATCTCCAGGTAGATATTCCATAACAACCACTTCTGGAAAATTTTCAATTTCAGAACTTGTCAATGCACTTTTTATATCTTCCATAGTAATATATGGACTACCAGGTTTATGATTAAGAAGTAAGTCTCCTTTATCAACTTTATTTTGAATTATTCTTACACCTCGATTACCCCTACCTAAACGCGGTTTAATAATGACAGGTTCTGTTGGGTAGCCTAATTCATAACAATGTCTTTCAAATTCTTCTATATTTTTTGGGATTCTAAATTTAGCACAAGGTAAACCCTCATCAGTTATATGTTGAAGGAAAGTTCCTTTATCACTAGATTTTATAGAAACTGAAAAATCATTTATAGCAATTATTGTATTTATTTCAGAAAATCTTTTTTTATGTTTACTTAAAATTAAAACCTCTTCATCTGATCTTGGTACGACTACATCTACATTTTCCTTTTCACATATATCAAAAATCATATCAACATACTTTTTATCATATGCAAAAGGAACTTTATAAAAACTATCAACAAATCTAGATGCGGCACCTAATTCAACCATATCAACACCAACAATTGTTATTTTTCGTTCATCTACTTCTCTGAGACAATCAATCACACCAGGAGTTGTTAATCCGTTACATGCTGTTAATAAAACTGTTATATCTTTCATTCATAAATCCTTTATTATTTCATCATTTTTATATCACTATATTGTTGAATAGGTATATCTATGACACATACTTTATTCGAATTAAAAGCTTCATTTAAAGTAGGAATCAAATCCTCTATTTGTTTAATCTTAAATCCTAACGCACCAAACCCATTGGCTATTTCTGAAAAATTTCTATCTCTAGTAAATTCAGCTGCATAATGAACACCAGTAGTTTCTAGTTGTTTATTTTTTACCATACCATATGCAGAATCATTCATAATTATATAAACAATGGGTAACTCATTCTCAACTGCAGTCGCTAATTCCTGTATGTTCATTTGGAATCCGCCATCACCACAAATACCAACTATTTTTTTGTTTGGATGTACGACTTTAGCTGCAAGAGTAGATGGTATAGCAAATCCCATAGTAGATAATCCATTTGAAAATATAACTTGATTTGGTTTGTTAACCTCATAATATAACCCAATAGCTTGTTTATGTAACCCCACATCAGAAATAACTATATCTTCGTCACCTAAAACCTCTCTCAAATCTTTCATAACTTTTGCTGGATGTAATGGGAATAAATCATCAAAACCATCAGGTGGCGTAGTTGTAATTTTCATTGATTCCAAATTTTCAGTAATTTTTGGTAGTTCTCTTTTCAACTCAAATTCTTTTAAATAATCATCTACAATAAGACCAATATCACCTACCACCTCAATATCTGGATTATATGTCATATAATCTCCACTAGGAACATCATTATCGATATGAACTACATTCTTAGCACCATCCCATATATTTTGAGTAACTCCTTCAATTATATCATAACCAAAAGTTATTATCAAATCTTGTTTTCCCAGTATCTCTTTAATTTTTTCTGAATGTCTGCTAAGCACTCCACAATTCAAATAATGTTTATGTGGTATAACCCCTTTACTTTGAAATGATGTATAAAAAGGAATATTTAATTTTTCCACAAATTGTTGTAGCCTCTGACCATTATTTGTTCTAACAACACCATTCCCTATTATAGCTACAATTGAATTTGATTTATTAACTAATTCAGATAAATTTCTTAATTGAAGTGTGTAATCAAAACTAATTTTTCTAGTATTTTTTATAGTCCTAAATGTCTTTACTTCTTCTGATAAAACATCAATGGGTAAACTTATGTGTACTGGACCTTTCTTTTCTGTTTGTGTTAAATCGATAGCATTATTAACTTTTGAGTTAATATCTTTTGCTCTATAAATCATAAAAGAACTTTTTGTTACAGGTTTATATAAATCAACAAGGTCTATATATTGATGTGAATCTCTATATTGTTCATTTAATGGTAGTTGACCACTAATCGCTAAAACAGAAGACCTATCTTGATTAGCATTTGCAATACCTGTTAACATATTTGTCGCACCAGGCCCTAAAGTTGAAAAACACACACCTATTTTTCCAGTCAATCTAGAATAAACATCAGCCATCATAGCACCAGATTGTTCATGCATAACATTAAAAAATTCTATGTTCGAATAACTCAATTCCTTAAAAAACTCATTTTCGATATCTCCCGGAACACCAAAAATATATTCAACACCATTTTCTTCCAATGTTCTAATTAAAAGTTTTGCTCCATTCATTTTTTTCATTATATTTCCTCTATTCTTTTAGTTTTGTCACAAATTAATAAATCATAATGAGGTTTTTCACCAACACTCAACTCATGGTACTTACAACCCCATTCATCCAATTGTTTTTTGGTTAAATCATAATAATCTATTTTTGATACTGAACCTCTAGCTGTCCAATATGTAATATGATTACCCCCATCATAAAGTTTATTTATTTTATCAATATTGGTATAATTAGGTATTGAATTTTTATAACCTAGTCTGTCAACTCCATCATAAAAACATATTGTTTCATCTATATCCACAAATATTATTTTACTCATCTATATCATCCTCCATCAATATCATATCATCACCCAAATCCTTAATAAATTTTTTATCTATAATATTATAATATCTATCTGCGGGAATAGAATTTTCTAACAATGGCCGTTTGGTAGTTATATTATTTTCAGTAATCAATTCACCACTTTTGACATCACCAACAACTATAACTGACCTTCTAGCAGTGGAAAATGATTGTTCACTACCAGTATACTTTTCCATCTTTACTTCCATCATAGTTTCAACTAATCTAATATTGCTAACCATCTCAACTAATTCATCAGGTTCTATTGCAAATGGATGATCTGGTCCTGGTAAATTTCTATCAATAGTATAATGTTTTTCTATGACTTGTGCACCCAATGACACTGCTACAGGTGGTGTAAGTATTCCTTCTGTATGATCGGATAAACCTATCTGTACATTGTTGGCATTCATATAATCTATCATATCCACCATCTGCCCTAAATTAATATCTTTATGTGGTGTTGGGTATGCGTTATTACAATGTAAAAAAGTGATATCCGGATTCTTATTAACTTCTAATATCCAACTTCTAATTTTATCCATTGTATATAAATCCGTACCTATACCCAATGAAATAATAAGAGGTAATTGTGTTGAAGCTATATATTTTACCAATCTTGGATCTGTAGCTTCAAACCCAGCTACTTTGAATCTTTTTATCCCCAAATCATATAATTCATCCACAGCCTTTTCATCAAATGGTGTTGACATAAACTCAATACCATTGTCATTACAATATAAATTTAAATCTTTTTGCCAATTTCTAGGTAACTCTACATCTTTTATCAATTTTGGTATATCTGTATAACCTGCAAAATCAGGAGTGTATTTAGAATATAAAGTTTCTGATGAATATGTTTGGAATTTTACAGCATCTGTACCAGCTCTGATAGCTTCATCTATTAATCTAAACGCTTGAGATTTATCTCTATCATGATTCGCACCAGCTTCAGCTATGATAAATGTTTTATCCACTTATAACCTTTATTATTTTATTCATATCTCTTTCACTCAAATTCTGATGAATAGGTAAATTTATTATCCTATCGTATAATTTATCTGTGTTATTTAATACACTCACCCCATCATTAAATCTAAATGAAGTTTGATGTAAAAAAGGATAGTGAAATAAAGCTGTACATCCATTTTTTATCAATTTTTTTCTCATTTTTAGAGAACTACCTTTATTTAATATTAATGTGGATAAATAATAAGAAGATTTATCATCATGTTCTGTGAAATAACCTATGTCTAATATACCACTATTTTGTAATTGATTCAAACGTTTTTTTCTAATTTTTATATTTTTAAAACAACTGTTCAATTGTGATAATCCTAATGTGGCATTCAAATTGTTCATATAAAAATTAAATCCATTACTAACTATATCATATGTATCACCACGATTCTCTCTACCAAAATTTCTATATTTTCTTATGTAATTATCAGCATCCTTATTATCGGTTGACAATAAACCACCATTACTCATTGTCAGTGGTTTAATAGGATGGAAAGAGAAAAATATATAATCAGATTTTATTGTTGGTTCAACACAATGAGCAGAATCCACAACAACTATTTCATCTGTAACTTGTTCATTAAAGTTTGGTATATTACTTACCCCACCATATAGTACAGGCATCAAAACTTTTTTAAGTTGTGTATTTCTTTTTTCATATTCATAAGATTTAAAATCAAACAACAAGTTATCATCCACATCAACAAATATTACATCATGACCATTTTTATGGGCTGCCCATGCCGGTGATATAAAACCAATTGAAGGTGTATATATCTCACATTTACCGTATCTATCATATAAGTAAGCAAATATACAATATGCAGCTGAGGAAGCTGAATTGAGTCCTATATTAAATTTTTTGTTGGAATATGTTGAAAATTTATCTTCAAATTTTTTAACATTATTACCAAAACCTATTTCACCTGAATATAATAATTTAGATACTGATATTATGTCTTTAAATGTTATTGTTGGTTTAAATTGTTTCATCATTCGGCAAGACCTCTTTTAATTAAATCCACTAAATCTTTAACATTATCATTATTATGTAATGATGAATTGAATTCCAACCCATCATATTTTTTATCATATTTATGTTGTTTTTTTGTATATTGTGGAAGAACACATAACAATTTATCAGATGGTTGCATTGTAAATTCTAATTCTGTTTTACATAACATATCTTCGTGAAATTTTTCACCAGGTCTCATTCCTATATCATCATATTCAATTTTATCTAAACCACAAATTTGTTTAATAGCTTCAATCACATTTTCCATTTTAAATGAATTAATTTTTGGAATGAAAACTTCCCCACCTTGTGCGAAATATAGTGAATTTAAAACCGTATCTACAGCATCACTTAATGTGAATAAAAATCTTGTGCATCCCATTGAAGTAACTTTTATATTTTTACCTTCTGATAATAAATCCATCCACATTGGAATAAAAGAACCTCTACTTGCAATTACATTTCCATACCTGACAGATGCAAATATAGTAGATGTGGAATTATAATCATAATTAGTGAATATTCTTTCAGCTATAAACTTGCTTGAACCATAAACATTAACTGGTTGGCAAGCTTTATCTGTTGAAATCAATATACATTTCTTCACATTATTATTCTGAGATGTTATTGCTACATTTTCAGAACCAAGTATATTCGTCTTAACACATTCATCTGGATGAAATTCCATATCATCAATTCTTTTTAGTGCCCCAGTGTGAATTACATAATCAGGTTTATGTCGTTTCATTGTGACATCAAGTTTATCCAAATCTCTAACATCACCAATAACCCTAATGATACTTGAATCATTACCAAAAGACAATGCTTGTTTCCCTTCATCTCGACTATAAACAATTAATTTACAATTATATTGTTTTAATTTTTTTATCAAAGCTTTACCCAATGAACCTGTACCACCAGTTATTAAAATTATCTTATCCTCATAAAAATTTTTCATACAATAACTTCCTCAATTGGTTTATAATCTATAAACTTATTCAAATATGTATATCTATCTTCCACTAAATTAGTACATTTTACATATTTATTCCATCTTGGTAAAAACATTTTTGTTGATTTCTTAGCCTCATCCATACCTCTATTAGCTGTGGTAGCCAAAAAATAATCCGTTTTAGATTTATCAGCTTCTCCTTTTTCTGGATACCTAGCTACAGCATATGGATCTAATTTAGTAAAATATCTACCACCCATACAATCAAAACCTATCAGATATATATCATCTATAGCCATCTTATGTAAAACAGGTAACACGACAGATGTAAGTTTATCTTCATTAAAATTGCCATCCAATTGATTCTTTATAATTACTTTATCATGTTTAACTCGTTCGTCAAAATTGTATAAAACCTTATCATTTTTATTTGTATTTTTGATACGCTTCAAAGTCAGTATTGGAATTGAAATTGTTTCTATCATATCACTTTTCAATAATTCAGATGTTAACTCTACAAATCTTTTCCATCCACCATGATTGCCGCCACTACCTACAGGAGTAGTCCCATACCAATCAATAAATTTTTCATAACTAAAACCAGTATGTATAGGATCTAACAATATAACTTTTGTTTTAATTTTATGTTTATTTTTTACTATATGCTCCAAAGCTAACATAGCTGAATTAGGATCTATGAATAAAAAATAATCTGGATAAAAATCTAATTCATTAACACAAAACATAAAACTACCAGCAAAAGTGAATACTTCAAATTTATCATTATTTTTTAATTTACTCAATTGTTTTTTATATCTCACAGTGTTACCACCACTAGACATCACTATTGTTTTTTTCATACGAATGTTAATCTACCTTCCTCTTTCAATTTCATCATAAAATCATATTCAGCTGACAGATGGTGTTTTGCTATTTTACTATCTTTCTTCTTACCTGTACTATTTTCATTTTTAGTTATTATATGGTTGTCACGAGACCTCAATTCCACTCCCACACTTTTCAATTTATTATATATGTTCTGATGATATAAAAAATTACCACTGATACCACGATCGAATCCAACCATATGTATATGATCATATTGATTCAAAAGTGCAACTAAGATACGTAAACCACTAGATGGTTTTTGCACAGGTGGTTTCAATAATTTTATACCTCTTTTTCCCATCATTGAATAACAATCCTCCATGGCTCTAAAATGTGTAAGATATATATTATCAAAATCAGATTTAAAATATTTATCATATTTCACTTCATTATCAATTTGTTTCTTAAATACTTCTGATTTATTTACAAACCTATATAAATTCATCCAAGTATTTTTATCTACATTTTTATGATGTCCTAAAATTTTACATTGTTCTAATTCAATTTCATTTCCATTCAACAAAATTTTATCATAATTATGTACTTGTTTAAATTTATTCACAAATTTATTATTTGAAAATTTAAATCCACTCCAAGGTATAGCATGTATAAACCAATTACCATATCTTGAACCTACTATTTCAGGATAATGTTTAATTGTCATTGGATGACCTGTAAAGTTAGTTCTCCATATCACATCAAATGTATCTATGTATGAACCTAAATTAGCTTTATTTAAATACCCAGCCGAACCAACCAATACAACCTTTTTATCCATTATATCATCGCCATACTATCATATGATTTTATTTCTCGTTTTAATAATTCAATATCGTTACTAACCATTTTCTTAACCAATTCATTAAATTTTGTTTTTGGTTTCCAATTCAATTGTTTATAAGCCTTTGATGAATCACCACGAAGTACATCAACTTCGGCTGGACGCATATATCGTTTATCCTGTGTTATATATTTACCCCAATTGGAAATATTAACAGATTCGAATGCATAATCCAAAAAATCTCTAATTGAATGGCTTTCACCAGTAGCCACTACATAATCATTAGGTACATCATGTTGTAACATCAACCACATAGCTTCGCAATAATCTGGTGCATAACCCCAATCTCTTTTGGAATCAAGATTACCAAGACATATATTATTATCGATACCTAAGTGTATTCTAGCTACACCATGTGATATTTTACGTGTAACAAATTCAATACCTCTTCTTTCAGATTCATGATTAAATAAGATACCACTACAATTAAACATACCATAAGATTCTCTATAGTTTTTTGTTATCCAATGACCATATAATTTAGAAACCCCATAAGGACTACGAGGATAAAATGGTGTATTTTCATCAGATTTAGATTTTAAAGTTGTCCTGTTACCTTCATATTTTAAATTTGTAGTATTTCCAAACATTTCTGAAGATGAAGCTTGATAGAATTTGATAGATTTACCATATTCTCTTATAGCTTCTAACATCCTCAATACACCAAGACCTGTAATATCACTTGTCTGTTCGGGTGTATTCCAACTCTCACCAACAAATGATTGAGCTCCTAAATTATATACCTCATCCGGTTTTGATTCCTTTATACATCTCAATAAAGAATTTTGGTCACTCAAATCCCCATGTAAGAAATTTATTTTATCTTCTAAATGTTTAGTATTTATCCTGTTAGGTGTAGAACATCTTCTTTCCATACCATATACTTCATACCCCTTTTTCAATAGTAAATCAGCTAAGTGACTACCATCCATTCCATTTATTCCAGTAATTAATGCCTTTTTCACTATATTAAATCCTTATAATTTTTATTTAAACAACATAAACCATCAAATGTTTTTTCACCATTATGTAAATGACCACTCCATATCTCAGTTACCCAGCTATAATCTATATCAGTTAATATATCAAATACAGATCTGAAATCTATAGTACCCTCACCTATTTGTACTCCTTCAGCATTTATACCCCTAGCGTCAGATATATGTAAATGTGAAACATAATTTTTTATCTGTCGTGTATATTTCAATAAATCTTTTTTACTTTCGTTGCAATGTAGAGCCGCATGACATATATCATATGTTAATTTTAATCCAAAATAATCACAAAACTTTATCATATCTTCCACAGGTGCAAAACCATATTGATACCATTCTCCACCCAAATACCAAGGTCTCGATGGTAAATTTTCGGGTAGTATCTCTATATCATCAACATTATAATTTAGTTTTTTAAAATTATCTATGGCTCTATTTATCATTTCATCATTTGAATAACTATCTAATTTAGACATAGACATACCACCCATATGAACTACCAACTTAGGTTTAGCTTTGGGCCATCTTTTAGCTATATTTAATGTTTTATCAATAGTTTTTTGTAATGTTTTTAAACTTAATTCTACTAAAGATTTATCCGATGTACATAAATCAAAAATTTTTCTTTGTATAACCTCTGGTGCGTGAATTATAAGTTCCGAATCTACATTATGTTTATCAAAATCTAAATCCAAATCAGTTTCAGACATATGAAATTCCATAACCGGTGACTTCAAAATTTTGTAATCATCATAATCATGAAACCTACATTTAACACCCCATTTTTTATAAAAATCAAAATCTCCCCATTGATTTATATTTAATAATTTTTTAAAATCATTCTCTGAAATATATTTACCTTCTTTAACAAACCTTTTTAATTCTTTACCATAAAATTTTTCCATTTCATGTGGAAATATACCTTTACCTGGAGATTTAAATTCAACTACATCTTCACTCAATGTTTCACCTACAATAATATCTCTAACAGAAACAGCTGATTTTGCAAAAACCTCTTTATTCAATGTTTCTGCTTGATTTACATGTTTTTCTTCACCCAACGACAATTCAGTATTTCTTATATCTTGTACCATCTGTTTAAATTCACCAGGTAACAATGAAGCTTTATGATCAGGACCCTCTTGATTTACATCTAAAGTTATATGTTTTTCAACTATAGTAGCTCCTAAAGACACAGCTGCCACTGGTATAAAAATTCCTCTCTCATGTCCTGAATAACCAACATTGTTTGTTAGTTTTTTTAACTTGTCAATAAATTTTAAAGAAACCGATTCATATGGTGCTGGATATGTTGAATTTGTTAATAATAATGAAAAATCAATATTATTTTTTTTATAAAAAGATACACATTTTTTTATATCATCATAATCCCACATACCAGTAGATATAATTAAGGGTAAATCAAAAGAAGAACATTTTTTAATTAAATTTAAATTTGTCATGTCAGCTGATGCTATCTTTATAGCTGACAAATCAAGTTTATTTATGAAATCAGCTGAATCTTCATCAAATGGTGTTATAATTAAATCTATACCCAACTCTTTACATTTTTTATTTATGATAAAGTATTCATCTTGATTAAGTTCAACATCTTTTAATAAAGGTATCAAATATTCAAAATTCCATTCAGCACTATTAGGATCATCTAATATATCTTTCGAGTAAATCTTATCTAAATTCCTTTTCTGAAACTTTACGGCATCAGCACCAGCTTCTTTAGATTTTTCTATAAGTGTCAATGCTGTATCCAAATCACCATTATGATTTATACCTATTTCTGATATTATTTGAGTTTTCATTATTTAAACCTTTACCACCCGTAGATTACTTAAATTCAATTTAGTTGGAGACTTTGTGTATAAATTAAAATTTATATCCAAATTCTTTGAAACCAAATCAATAAAAAATGATTTTACATATTCGGTAGTATCCCCATTCGAAGCTGCAGTTTCAATGGCTTGTTCATCACTTACATATTCCAAACCATGTGAATTAGTTAAATAACCAACATTTTCATAAAAATCTAAACCTATTATGTTTATATTTTTTTTACCCAAATCATTTATACAGTATAACAATGCATTCATACCAGAATTGATACTCATATCATTTTTATTTTTATCTGACATACAACTCACATCAACATAATTTTTACGATTTTTTATATTTTTGAGGTAATTTGGTATAGATTTACAACAATCATCGATATACGGTAAAATTATTTTATTGATATTATATTTTTCATATATACCCATAGAAATCATAGGTTCAAATGCATAAGATTTTGCATCCAAACTACATAAATGTGTAATATTACAATTTCTGATATAATCGGAAATATCTTTAATTTTTAATTCATTATGAAAAGCATTTACTATAATACATTCATCAACATTAGGCAATAAATTGACAGAAGCTAATGACTTACCTCTACATAACAAACTTATACTATCTACCAATTATATCCCCATATTTTTCATTTTGTTTTTCTTGTCTTTTTATATCTTTTGGGTGATAAAATGCAAATTCTTCTTCAGCTGGCAGATGTGTATATTCCTTAAAACCAATTAACATTTCATGTACTGGTCTTTCCCATCTGATATTGGGTCTGTTTTTCCAGATTCTACCTTGCCAATCCGGCCAGTTTACCCAACCCTTTTCATTAACATTCCATCTCCAATGATTGATATGTTCTTGTGTTAGACCCTCAACTGTATTCACTCTCGGTACATAATATAAATCTACTGTTGGATTAACTTCTAATATAGGTTTTAGATTATTCATGATTCGTTTATGGGGGATTTCATCAGCATCTATGTTCATAATATACGAACCTTTACACATACCAGTCAAGTAGTTTTTTTGCCCAGCATAATCACCCATCAAATGTCTTTGTTCAAATTTAATTTCGTGCACTGAAACATAAAAATCAAGCAATTCTTTTGTTCGTTCATTGTCTGAATAATCATCAAGAATTACAATTTCATCTTCTTCATCTTTACGTTTAATTAAAAAATCAAGTAAATTTTGTAATGAATCTGTTTCATTGTGTGTTAATATTGAGTATGATATTTTCATTCTTTTATATCTTTCCTAATGTTATCCTGCTTTTCAACTCTGATATTTTTTGTGGTGATTTCAACATTTTGTTCTTCGATGTTTTCAAAAAGTTCCGCAGTTTTCAATCTGTGTTTCGATATGTTTGCATCTTTTCTAATTCTTTCTTCAATAACATCCATCCTATAATTAATTAAACGTAAAGATGAAATTTTATCAATTTTAAAAGTTCTATAACAATCTTTGGTTCTAGACACATTAAAAAGTTTAGGTTTTATTATAGTTTCATATAAAACTTTAGCTCCAACACCTGTTTTTGATTTTGGATTTTTATTAAGATTTATTCTAGTATAACCTTTTTCTGATACATCATAATCTATAAATATATCTACTTTTTTACTTATATTTTTAAATAAGTTTTGTAAATCAGATTCATGAATATAATTAAAATTAAGAAAATGCATTAAATTGAATTTCTTATCTCTGTATAAATACAATCCAAGTGGATTTGGGTCAAATCTATTTTTAGAATTATATCGAAGAGATATTATCATACCAGGAATTAATTCTGATACTGAAATAACTTTTTTATCCAATACTCTACGGATATGATTTATTCTACGAGACATTTTTTTTTATTTTTTTAATTTAGGAAGTTTTAATTCAGATTTTTTAAATTCTTCGGTTTCAGGTTCAACAGCAAATCTATCATTCAGTTCCGACATAGCTTTATGAAATTCCCCAAACAATTCAGTTTTGGATTTGTCGTACTTGTGTTCATAAAAACCACCGTTACCATCTGGATAATTTTCTTTTTCTTCCTCTGGTATATCAACCAAAGGTGAAAAAGACCATAACATCTTATCTTCTTCATTCAACCATACTGGACTTATTATACCCATAGGTAAAGTCATAACCGCTGGTATCCATACTTGATTTTTATGCTCTTTATGCATCTTTTTCATCTCTTCAGGTAAATTTTTATAATCATCTGTATCTTTACCACCAACAAATTTATCAGATGTTACATATCCACAATATAAACATTGAGTCATTCCATCGGTTTGTTCTCTTAACACATACAATGAATGTTCTTCACATAAAGGACAATTAGAAACTATATCCATAATTACGAAACCTTTCTTAATTTTGGCAATTTTAGTGATGATTGTGTAGGTAAATCTTTAGTATATTGTTCTATCAGTTCACCAAATTTATTTTTCATACTATCCAATGAAAAATTTTCTCTATTTTTTGACATTAATGTTTCTGCTTTTCTTTTCAAATCAAATTTCTCTTTAAAAGCTAAATTTAATTTATGATAAGCTGTTGTTTCATTTATAGTATGCCATTTACTATTTTCGAGTATTATATTCTCCCATATCATTGATTTTGGTATTTGTTCTAGGTTACCATTAATAAGAGTAGAATAATTACCATCTAAAAAATCTATATGACCACTCCAATTAGGTGCTACCACAGGTAACCCAGCCATTGTAGCTTCTAACAATGGTCTCCCAAATCCTTCTCCATGTGTAAATGAAACCATAACTTTTATTTTTGGGTGATTATATAAACTATTCATTTCACTATCCGTCAAATCACCATGTAACAAATAAACATTCGGTAAATCAAAATTAGTTGGGAATTTAGACCTAATATCATTTATCTTTTTGAGTGTATCTTCTCTATCCAATATGGAAAATGTAGCTCCACTGGTTTTCAATACCAAAGCAGGTTTTTTCTTTTTATTAGAAAAAGCTTCAGAAAATATCTTGACCAATCTACCTATATCTTTTCTATCTTCACCATAACCACCCGCAGTCCATTGTCCTACAAATAGGAAAGCAAATTCCTCATCAACCAATTCATTTATATCATTTAAAATATTTTTATCTATCTCATCGAATTTCATTGGTTTATATATATCAGTATCAGCACCTTCAAATAATACTTCAACAGGTTTATCAACTTGGTGTTGTCCTATAACTTGAGTTTCACCATTAGGTAATTGTTGTACTTTGTCATATATGGTTTCTGCAATTCCTTTTTTAGAATGTTCTGATGGAACTATAACTAAATCCATTTTGTTACAACTTTCTATCCATTTATGTGAAATTATATCAGTTTCAACTCCAGCTGTTATGCCTATGTTGAATTTACCGAAAGTTTCAAATTCCTGTGGTATCCTTATATCTATATAAATATCAGGTTGTTTATCCAACTTTGGTTCTGATAAAATACGATTCAATATTTCAATATCTTTTTCATCATTTTTATTTAACGCATTTCTAGGACACTCACCCCATCGAACATCTAATATTTTTATATCAAATTTATTTAAAGAAATTAAAGAATTTACTAAATCTCTTGAATGTGATCCGTAACCACTCCTAGATGTTACAGGTGCACATATTAACATTAACTGATTCATACTAACTCCAATGTGTATTTTTCTTTTGGTTTCCATTTTTCTAGAGCTAAATCCATATTTTTGATAAAATTATCAGACATATGTTTAGCTGTCATCCCTATGTTCTCATCCATCATATATTCTTTACCCGATTTACCACACTTTTCTCTTTCTTTGGGTGTTTTATCATACCAATATTTTATGGCATCACCGGCATCTTCATATTGAGATCTATCATCAAAAATGTATGGAGTCATTGGTGAACCCTGTAAACTGATATTACTTGGGAATACAGGTTTAACCCATTCACCATGTTCCTTATATTGTCCTCTGTGATTAGAACCTAATTCAACATAATCATCTGCTGTGAGATACTCCATAGATGAACCGCCACCACTTTCATGTACTTTTTCTTTTTTGAATCCACATTGGTCTTGTAATCCACCTGTAACATTAACAATGATTGGTGTTTCTGTCATAAGTGATTCAGCTGAACCTAAACCAAATCCTTCATTTGATGCTATATTCATATATACATCAGCTGAATTATAAATAAAATTCATCTCTTCATCACCTAACAATTCACCATTATCAAATGTAAATATTACATTATAATCAGGAATTAATCTTTCACATACCGCTCTTATGTCAGTGCCATTTTCATCAGATGGTGAAGTATGAAAAACTAAACAACATTCTTCTCTCTGTTTTTCAGTCAAACTATCCATAAAATGTTTATATGCCAAAACAAAATCACCTGGATTCTTTCTTCTTATATTTCTATTGAGGAATAAAATTTTAAATTTGTATTTATCCAAACCATGTTTTTGTTCAAATTTCATAAATCTGGAATCACCCTCTTCAACTTTAAAATATTTTTTTTCATTTATTCCATGTGGTACATATTTTACTTGCCAATCTTCATAATCGTACTCATTGAGTATCCGTTTATTAATACCATACGTTTGTTTAGATATACTCATCAACAAATCACAGCTTCTATAATAATTTGTATTATATTTAGGTGTAGGTAAATCATCCCAAATATTATAATAAAATATTGGAATATTCTGTCTTATTTCATGTTCCATTTGATATAACCAAATCCAAAATCTTGGGTCCGTAAAATGTAAAATGGCGTCAGGTTTTTCTACTTTAATTATTTCCCGTAACATATCAGGGTTACCATAACCATTTGATGGAAATATTTTCATATAAGGATTTTTTACATTTATATCTTCATCATTTTTTATAAATTCACTCATATCTATCAATTTACCAGCATCTGGATGTTTTATAGCAGCACCTATTTGCACCCAATCATAATGATGTAAAGTACCAAATACAAATTCTTTTGACTGTGTAGCTATACCACTATACATTCTAAGATCATCAGATAATAATAATATTTTTCTTTTTTTAGACATACATAACCTTTATTTTATTTTTATAAATTACTTCCACTTATATGCAATTGACTAAATCCATCCATATCTTTTTTAAATTTGTTATCATTCAAATATAAGTAAACTGATCTGTTTGTAATTTTTTGTAAAGACATTTTTGTATTGATGGTATTAACCTTGAATTTCTCATAAAGTGATTTCAAAATTTTAACCGAGGTAAGTTTCATTTCATCCATAACCTACTCCTATTTAATATATTCATATATAAATATATATCAAATAAAAAAAACCATAAAAATTTTTAATCAATTATCAAGGTTTTTTTTCCAAATTTTTGAGCATATTCAATTGTGTTATTTGTACCATTTGCTTCAACACCATCAGGTATAAAACCAACAACTATATCACTTGTATGTGCTATTATTTTATTTCTAACAAAGAAGTTTCTCATATTAAATGGTTGATTATATCTTGATTCTGGTAATGCACAATATAAATTATGTACTTCGTGGAATGGTGGATACTCTATATATTGTAAACCTAATTCAAGAGTGTATTTCTTAGCATACTTGTCAGCTCCATCTTTACAACCACCACTAACAATAATAGTATCTTCACCTTTTTCTTGTTTTAATTTGAATATAAAATCTTTTATCTTTTTTCTATTTTCATACTTCCTACTACCAACTATGGCTATTTTCATAATACCCCTTCATTAAACTATCTAAAACACAATTGACATATTTTGAAAATCTATTTTTATATAAATTATTATGTTCAATTAAATTCTGTAAATTTTTATCTAAGTATTTATCAATTCTATAGTATTTCACTTCCAATACACATTTATTTCTAGTATAATCAAGAGTAGTAAAATCAATATGCCACAAATTATCATGCCAATTAATTTTATTTACAAGTTTATATTTAATATTTTTATCAATTGTAATCCTTAATATAGAATTTTTATAAGACACCCTGTCATATTTTATTAATATTTTTGGTCAATACCCATCAAGTGAAGATTCAGTTTTATAGTTGAAGTCTAATCCAACTTCAGTTCTTATCTTTTCAGTTTCATTATTGATATTTTTATTCTTTTCTTCTAAAAATAATGTTTCATCATCAAAGGTATATTTTCTCAATCTGAATTTATGGTTAAATTTTTTCTTATTCAGAGAATTTTTTAATAAAGAAAAATTGTCATCATCAAAATATATACTCTTTATACCATACTCATTTTCTTTTTTATAAGATGCATTCAATATCCCAATCAATTTATCATACTGATTTAAATCAACTACATACTTATCTTCTTTTCTTGATTTCATTTAATCCCTTTATCACAATATTCAGTTTGATTAAATTCACAAAACCTGCACGCGTTTTTACTTGGTGATGCGACTAGGCCCACTGGTGAATAACTACCATCATTGGCAAAAGCTTCGTCAACAAATGAAGCTAACTTTTTACCTATCTTGTTCATAGAAACCTTACCACTGGCAGGTGCAAACTTTTGAAATCTCTTTTGTGGCCAATCTACATTTTCATATAGTTTTCTTTTCAATATCAAATATTCAATATCTATTTTTTCTATAGGGTGATTGTACTGTTTAGAGTAAAATTGTTTATATAATAATAATTGTGATGTTTTATCAAAATCCTTTTTAAGCCATTTAGTCCAACCCTTTGTTGATGTTTTTAAGTCAATGATTTTGATTGAGTCTGTTGGTTTATGTCTTAATACTACATCAAGATAACCAACTATTCTGATATTATTCTTTAATTCCATATCTATTGGAACTTCACAACCAATTAATTCCCAATTATTTTTGAAGAAATATTCACCTCTTTTCTTTCTGAAGAAATCAAGTATCTCAATCCCATCATCAAAAAATTCTTTTATTTGTTCTTTAGTACAAGGTGCTTTACCATCAGCTTCAACTGCCTTATTAAATTCATTTATCATTTCTTTTTGTAACAATACTGGTAAATCAATTTCATTGGCCTTTTTCACACTTTCACCATACATCACATTAAGATAATGTTGTATTGTTTCATGCATTGCTGTCCCAAATACCAAATGTATATTCGATTCTGATATAGATATGTCATCTACATATCTTAATTTCCAATGCAATGGGCATTGGCTATACATTGATAATTGGCTGTATGATATCCTATTCATAAAATTTATCTTCCTTTTCATCAACTTCTATTTTTTCAAACTGTTCACCTTTATATCCCTCATCTAATTTGATATATGGCAGTGGTGGGTGTTTTAATGTTTTCATTACCTTTTTCTTTTCTTTTTTACTACACAACAAATATAAATACCTATGTTTCATCGTTTCATTCTTACGCCAGAATGTATGTCCAATCTTTTTCTTTAAATGATCAAGATTATGTGAACCATACTTAGCAAATACAGTTCTTGAATGCATCCAATCGCCATCTTCTGTAAGTTTAACTCCATAGTTGCCCATCAGTCGCATCTTATTACCCTGATATATCCAATTGGTTGCTTGATATATAATCCCCATATGCCCTTGTTCTGGATCAGAATATGATATAAGTGCTTTTATATCAGTAGCATTTTCTTTTAACCAATTGAATGTTTTGGATATAGCTACACTCTCTGTATTCTTCCCATACTCATCAAATATAAACAACCTCGTTAACTCCAACACCTGATCTATATTTAATTCAGGTGATATTGATGCAGCTGCACTTCTACCTACAGGATAACCATAAACTGCAACACCAGCCAACTTCTCATCTTTAGCATCAAAGAATGTGTGTTCGTTATCTGTTTCATAGAAGATACCAAGTGCATATCTACACATAGTCCAAGAATGGCTGTAGTGGTGTTTTACAATCATATCCTTTGCTATCTTTTTGGATATTTCTCTTATTGTTATTTTATTTGGATTAATTTTCATAGTATAATATACAACCTTTTACCAATATAAATCAAGTGTTTTTTATATAAATTCCTGCTTACCACCAGTCAACCAAGATGATGATTGAATCTTACCGCCACCGATTCCCCATAACATTTCAACTTCCATCTTCTCACAAGTTTTCATTTCAGGAGTGTTATCAGTAGTTCTATCTCCACCATTAGCAAAGTATAATGTGTATTCACTTTCGCCTGTTGGGTTTGAA